>Ga0163144_10001548_pt1 | contig 54022 bp, 40 predicted proteins | sample OliLak19BULKMAT1_FD_123175 | JGI IMG/M metagenome (GOLD analysis project Ga0163144, IMG submission 123175) | Freshwater microbial mat bacterial communities from Lake Vanda, McMurdo Dry Valleys, Antarctica - Oligotrophic Lake LV.19.BULKMAT1 | ecosystem: Environmental > Aquatic > Freshwater >... | reverse complement strand
GGCGCCGATGCCGGCGTTGTTGAAGAGGACGTCGAGCCGGCCGAAGCGGGATTGGGCGGCGGCGAAGAGCGCTTCGACGGAAGCGGGATCGGCGACGTTGGTGGGGACGACGAGGGTGCGGTCGGCGTCGTTGCCTGCTTGGGAGGCGGTGGCTTGGAGGGCGTCGGCGCGGCGGCCGGCGAGGACGACGCCGAAGCCGTCGCGAAGGAGCGCCAGGGCGACGGCGCGGCCGATGCCGGAACCGGCGCCGGTGACGAGTGCGATCTTTTGGGGGCTGGACATCAGAACTCCGCGATGAAAGTATTTCGGTCGGTTGACGGAAAGGGTATCGTGAGTGAGGCCGGTTGTCCATAAAAACAACGCCCCGAAAGCCCATGGACGGCCGTCCATGGGCTTTCGGGAGGGTGAGGAACCATCGCATGAAAACGCGCGCGCTTGTCTTGGTCTGCATGCTGTGTCTGGGGAGCCCGCCGATGGTGCGCGGCGGCGAGGCGCGCGAGTACGACGTCGTCGACCCGGAACTCAAAGTGGTGCGACTCGATACCGATGCGACGGAGTCGTTTCTGTCCGTGCGTGTGGATCCGACGGGACGAATCTTCGTCGGCGGGCGGGAGAAGTTGTTTGTCTACGAACCCGATGGCAAGGGCGGCTACGAGCCGCGCAGGGTGTTAATCACCTTTCCGAAGCATACGTGGATCTACGATGTCGAATTTCGCGGCGACGATTTGTATCTGCTCACGACGACGGCGCTTTATCGCGTGCCGGAGGGCGTGACGCGGCGTGTCGGTCTGCGGGTGCAGAAGTTGATCTGGGGCATTCCGCTGGGGCATGTGCATCAATGTTTTCATGGCCTGGCATGGGGGCCGGAGGGCGATTTGTATCTCTCGTGGGGCGATCCGCTTTGGTATTACGGCGACTTTGATCGGCCGGACCACTGGGGCTATTGGACGTTTCATTGTCAGCCGGATGGGACGAAGGTTCCTTACAACGGCGTCGGCGGCGTGCTGCGGTGCAAGCCGGACGGGTCGGGGTTGCAGGTGACGGCGACGGGCCTGCGCAATCCCTGCGGCCTGGCGTTCGACGCGGACTGGAATCTGTTCTCCAACGACAACGACCACGAATCGCTGCCGGGTGCGTATGTGCCGGGGCGGTTGCTGCATATGTCGCCGCATGCGTATTTCAGTTGGCCTCGGGGCTGGATGACGCACAAGACGCCGGAGCGGGCGGATCTGTTGCGGACGATGTTCGACGGCATGGGCCGGGCGGTGCCGGTGGGACAGAGCTACTACGACGACCGTTATCTGCCTACGAAGTATCACGGCAATCTGCTCGTGGCGCGCTGGGGAACGCGGACGCTGGCGGCGTATCCGGTGGAGAAGCGCGGGGCGAGTTTTCGGGCGAAGGGGGAAGTGCCGTTGCTGGTGGGTAAGAACAACGCGCGACCGGTCGGCGTGACGGTGGGACGCGGCGGCCGGATCTTCGCCACCATCTGTTACATGGCTCACAACGAGGCATCGCCGATCTACCGGAGCGATCTGGTGATGATCACGCGCCGCGATGACGACAAGACCGACTTCGCGCCATTGGATCTGACGAAGGCGCCGCTCGAGATGCTGTGGAAGGAGTTGTCCCATGTAGATTGGTCGCGGCGGATGCGGGCGCATCAGGAAATGACGCGGCGCGGCGGTCCCATCCTGTTGGAAGCGAATAAGCGCGTGGCGACCACCAAGGCAAGCGATCCGGCCTATCCGCATATCTTGTGGCTGTCGGCTGCCAGTGGGCGAGGGAACCTTGAACTGACGGCGCGCATCGCCGACGGGGGTGCGCGCGTGCGGCTGCATGCGGTGCGATCGTTGGGCGAGCATCCCGAGCAATTGCGAAACGTGCCGATCCTGACGAAACGCCTCGACGATCCCGACGCTCAGGTGCGGTTGGCCGCGCTGCTCGCGCACTTCCATCCCAAGACGCACTGCGGCGATGCGGCTCTTGGCCTGGCGCTGCGGCACGCGGGTAAGTCGGAGGACACCTATCTGCGCCAAGCGGCGGCGCTATTGTGGGCAAAGCGGGCGGAGTTGCGACGGATCGTGGAACTCGGCGACGACGAGGATGCAAAGGTCCGCCTCTTCGGCGTCTTGGCCGCCGGCTTTCGCCTGACGATCCCGCCGATTCATCGCGAGTTGCCTGATACTCTGCCGCTCACGCCGCATCGCACCAAGGAGGCCACGCTCATCGAGTACAAGGACGGCCCGCTCGACCTGACGCAATGGAGCCGCATCGGCAACTACACCTTCGCCGAACATTGGCAGGTGGAAAAACACACCGAGGAGCAAGAGGCGTTGTTCGCGTTTCTTAAGGCTCGATTGCGTGACAAGGAGGAGCCAATCCGTTTGCAGGCGGCGCACTTCCTATCGTTGCTCAACGATGCCCGTTCAGAACCGATCATCGCAAAGGTGCGGGCGGCGCGCGTCGAAAAGCAGCTGGGCACCGCGCCCTTGGAGGCAATCAAGCCGTTGTGGGTGGTCGGGCCGTTCGACGACGGCGGCAAGGGGCTCGAAACGATTCATCCGCCGGAGCGCGGCCCCGTCGATCTCTCCGCGACGTACACGGTCGGCGCCGAAAAACGCATCTGGAAGAAAGTGAACCCCGACTACCGCTACGACCTGGGCAAGCTGCTGGGCAGCCAAGAGCGGGCATCGTACTACGCCTACACGCGGTTGGAGAGTGCGAATCGGCAAAGTATCCACCTTCTCGTCGGCTCTGACGACGGCCTCCGCGTTTGGCACAACGGCAAGGAAATCTGGACCTGGAAAGGCGTTCGCGGCGCCCTGCCCTTTCAGGATGTCGTCACGCTCGATCTGACGCCGGGCAGCAACGATATCTTGGCGCGGGTCAACAACGTGAACGGCGATAGCGCCCTCTATATGCACTTCCGCGCCCGCGGCGGCGTCAAGGCGACGCTGCCCGACGCCCTCGACAGCGCACTCTTGGCCGAGCGTCTCAAGGCGGCGGGTAAGGACGCCGCGGTGCCGGCCGAGTTCCTGACAGTCGACTGGAGCAAGGAATCCCTGCGCGGCGACGCCGAGAAAGGCCGCAAGCTGTTCGAGACGCTCGCCTGCGCGAAATGCCATGGCGTTCGGCCCGATGCGGGAACTCTGGGCGGCCCCAGCCTCGGGGACGCACGCAAACGCTTCACCGTCTCGTACCTCGTCGAGTCGATCCTGTTGCCCAGCAAGCAAATCTCGCCGGTGTTTCAGACGACGCAAATCGAAACCCGCGCCGGCAAAATTGTCACTGGTTTGGTGCTCCAGGAAAACGGCGACGAGATCGTGCTCCTACAAATGGATGCGACGCGCCTGACACTGCCGCGCAAGGAGATCGAGTCGCGCCGCATCGTCCCTCAATCTTCGATGCCCGCAGGTTTGGTGCGTACCGTGGAAGAGTTGCGCGATCTGCTCGCATACTTGTTGGCGGAGTAAGATGCATGGGAATGGAAGGTCGACCGAATCGTCGTGCGGCAATTGGTTACGCCGAGATTCGCTTATCGCCCGCCTAGAAAATCTGCTAAGTTCAACCGTGCGAATGTGATCGATTCTCATTAGCGGTCGGGCCGCGAAAATATCGTGCGTGTCGGGTTTTGGAATTGGCTGTATCCGGAGGCGCTTCGCCGCGACGCGGACCGATGGCGGCGTGTGCGGCGCGTCAATGCGTTCTGTCTGGCGATCGGCTTTTGGTGTCCGGTCTTCGCGGTGGTGTTCTATGTTCTCGGCTCGCTGTTGTGCATGGGCATCATGTTGGGCGGCTGCGGGCTCGTCGGCGCCATTGTGTTCATCCAGCGGCAAACGGGCGCCCCGCTCTTGGCAGGGCATCTCACGACCGCCGCTCCTCTCTTGACATGCACCCTGATCTCGCTATTCAACGGCGGGGGCGCATCGCCGGCGCTCCACTGGTTCATCGTCCTGCCGATGCTGGCAACGTTTTTGGTGGATCGCCGCGCCGGGCTGATTTGGTCCCTGGCGGGGATTGTAACTGCCGGGGCCGTTTTCGTCGCCACGGAACGGGATTTCCTGGTGACCCAGGAACTTACCGCAAGCGCCAATGTCGCCTTGGAACAGCTGAGCTTTCCCGCCTTGATGTTCGCGGCATTGACATTGACCGCGCTCTTCAGCCATCTGGAGGCCCTTTCGCTGCGTGCCGCGGAAGCGGCGCGTGATCAGGCGGAGATCGCGACACGCGCCAAGAGTGATTTTCTCGCCCACATGAGCCATGAAATCCGCACACCCATGAACGGCATCCTCGGCATGACCGAGTTGGCGCTCGACACGCCTCTGAGCACCGAACAGCATGAATACTTGACGCTGGTCAAACAATCCGCCGATTCACTGCTCGCGATCATCAACGATATTTTGGATTTCTCGAAGATCGAAGCGGGCAAGCTGGAATTGGATCAGACGCCGTTCCAAATGCGCGACGTGTTGGGAAACCTGGCACGAATGTTGGCGGTGCGCGCGCATCAAAAAGGGCTTGAAATCGCACTGTACGTCGACCCTACGGCGCCGGATGCCTACGTGGGAGATCCGGGTCGCCTGCGCCAAGTTCTCCTCAATCTGCTCGGCAACGCGGTCAAATTCACCGATCAAGGTGAAGTCGTTCTCTCCGTCGAACGAGCCCCTTTCGATACGGGCAATGGCGACGGCTTGTCGTTGCGATTCGCCGTCTCGGATACGGGCATCGGCATCGCCCGCGACAAACAGCATCTCTTGTTTCAATCGTTCCAACAGATCGACAGTTCCTCCAGCAGGCGGTTCGGCGGCACCGGCTTGGGTTTGGTGATTTCCCAGCAAATCGTCTACAAGATGGGTGGAGTCATTCTCCTTAGAAGCGAGGAAGGAAAAGGTACGACCTTCGAGTTCACCGTTCCACTGTGCGTCCAAGAGAATCCGGCTCGGGAACCGTATCTCGCTCCCGTCGATCGGTTGCGCGACTTGCCTGTTCTCGTCGTCGACGACAATGCCACCAACCGCCGGATTCTTTCGGGAAACCTCAAGTTTTGGGGCGCGACGCCCGTCGAGGTCGCCGGCGCCGAGGAAGCGCTGCGCCGGATGGAGCACGCTACGCGAGAGGGTGAACCGTTTCGGCTCGTGCTCCTGGATGTTGTGATGCCGGGCGTTGACGGGTTTGAATTGGCGGAACGGATTCGAGCGCGCTTCACCTCGCCGGAACCGGGCGTCATCATCTTGACATCGTCGGACCGGCCGGAAGACATTGCGCGCTGCCGTCGGCTTGGCATTCGCCGCTACCTCATCAAGCCGCTGAAGCAGGTGGACTTGCTGGAAGCAATCCTTTTCGTTTTGGGGACGCTGCACGACCTACCGACGCCGGAACCCGCGCCGGAAATCGCGCCGTCCACGGTTCAGCCGCTGCGCTTGGTCCTCGCGGAAGACAATCTGGTCAATCAACGCCTGGCGACGCGGCTGCTGGAAAAACTAGGCCACAGCGTCCAGGTCATTGAAAACGGCCAACAGGCCATCGACGCGACGGCGCGCGCATCGTTTGACGCTTTATTGATGGACGTGCAAATGCCCGTCATGGACGGGCTGACGGCGGCACGCCACATTCGGGAGCGCGAGCGCGCGTCGGACCGCCGCTTGCCGATCATCGCCCTCACCGCCTTCGCCATGAAAGGCGACAAAGAACGCTGCCTCGCGGCTGGCTACGACGCGTACGTCACCAAACCGCTGCGCATGCAGGAACTCCTCGACGCCTTGCGCGAGGTTGTGCCGAACTTCGAGGTGCGGCCCGCCGAGAAAACCGAAGCGGCGCTCGATTTGCCCGATCCGTTTGATCTTGACGAGGCACTCGCGTCCACCGACGGCGATCGTCCGCTATTGCGGGAAGTGATCGAGACCTTTTTGGCCGAGAGTCCCGTTCAGATGGAACAACTTCGCATCGCCGTCCGGACCAAAAACGCGCCCCAGGTCAACTACCATGCTCATAGTCTCAAGGGCGCGCTCGCGGCGCTGGCGGCAAATCCGGCGGCCGCCAAGGCATTCGTGCTTGAACAATGCGCGTCGCGGGGCGAAATGACCTCGCTCGACGTCACTTTTCGCGAATTGGAGACCGAAATCAAACGCCTGCTTGTCGCGTTATCCGGCTTCCAAGCGGCCTGAACAACGGAGAGTGCGCGAGTGGCAAACATCAACGTCCGCAAGCGGTCACAGCACCGCCGGCGCGTCCAGGCTGCCCTGAGCGAGATCCTGAATGACCCGTCGGTGATGCCGAATGTGGACTGCCCAAATCTGGTCATTGTCGTCACGCAGGTCGAGTTTGGCCGTACCGTGCGCGACATACTGGTCCGCTGCTGCGCGTTGCCGAAGCAGGCAATCATCCCAGGCCAGGAGCCGCATGTCGTACGGTATCAGCGGGAGGCGGAACTGCGAACCGGCGGAGTGTATGACGACTTCTACGACCTGCGTTACTTTGGCAGGCTGTCCGCTTTGGCAGGCGCGGAATTGCAGAAGCGGCTCGGGTTGCTGTACGTGCCGGAGATTCGTTGGTTGCCGGCCGCTCTTACCGCTAACGACGGCGAACCGACGATGGAGACGGTTTTTGACGAGCCGGACGCGTAGGCGGCCTCAATGGATCGCTTTTCTCAGCTTAAGAATTGATCCTAGCAAATGGATGAAAGTGATGGGCCAGCAATTCAAGCGCGGAACAACTGCCTTGCCAGCCCCAACGCGGCGACCGTGAATAGCCAGTGGTGCAAACCCCTGGCCGACGACCGATTGACGCCAAGAGTCCCAACGGGACGGCAGTGCGCACTGTCGCCCCGTTGGGGCTAAAAAGCTTGGGGCTACGGGGACGGAATTCTTTTCTCACCCGATTTCTTTTCTCGTCCGTGAAGCGGCGACCTTTCGGAATCCCAGGCAAGCTGGGAATCTCACGTCGCCAACTTCGCCTTACCCATCCCGCCCCGTTCGTCATCAGTACATCCAAAGCCCGGCGGCCGGTGGGAATTGACTTGCCTGTTTCCCTTGCCTCAAGGGCGAAAAACCGCCGGCGCGGGCGTCACAATCGTTACAGGCGGAAAAGTTTTCCTAATTCCACACGCGTCGATGGCCGATAGGAGCATTGCCCCTCAGGCTGCGCGCCGATTGCGCGGCCATTTCGCGCCGAGGGGAGACCGACGGAAGGCAACGACGCGAGGTGCAATGATGAAGCAGTGGTTGACGGGCGTTTGTCTGATTGCCTTGGGCATCGCGGGGTGCAAGAACCAATGCTTTCTCTCCGAGGCGGACTTTCGCGACGCTCACCTCATGCCGTCGTTCGTCGAAAAGGACAGGACCGTCGCCGACGCGCCCATCACAGGTCCGGTGCCGACGCCGCCGACCGTCGATGAGTCGGACCGGCCTGCGCGCTTCCTGACTTTGCAGGAAGCGATCGCCATTTCTCTGGAGAACGGCAACACCAACTCCCGCAACCCGTTGCAGGGATTGGTGGACGACACGGCCGCCTCGTTCTCCGGGCAACAAAGCGTCATCGGCCAATCCGACAGCATCCGGGTTCTCGCCCTGGCGCCGGCGCTGAATTACGCGTTCCTCGAAGCGAATCTTGGACGATTCGACGCCCAGTGGATCAGTTCCATGAACTGGACCAATACGGACAGCCTGCAACAAGGTCTAAACAGCTTCAACAACGGCCAACGCGCCCAATTCTTCAGCGGCATCATGAAGCCAACGCCCTTCGGCGGCATGATCAGCACGTTCTTCGAGACCGACTACCAACTCCTGACCAATCCGCCCACAGGCGCGTTCGGCGTCTTGAATCCCTCCTACACGACGCGGCTTCGACTCGGCTTCGAGCAACCCCTTTTGCAGAACTTCGGCGGCGAGATCAATCAACTTCTCAATCGGCTCGCTCCCATCAGCGGCACCGTGGTGCCCGGGCAGGCCGCCGCGCTGTTCAACCAGCGCGGCCAGGTCACAAACCAATCGCCCGGCGGCGTCGCCAGCACGCCCAGCGAAGGCATCCTCATCGCCCGGCTTCGCTTCAACAGCAGCCGGGCCGAGTTTGAACGCCAACTCAACGGCATGGTCATCAACGTCGAGGTCGCTTATTGGAACCTGTACCAGGCCTACGGCGAGCTTTATACCTTTGAGGAAGTGCTTCGCATCGCCCACAAATCGTGGATGATCAACCAAGCCAAATTCGTCGCCGGCACCATCGGCCCGGCCAACTTCTATCCCATCCGCGGTCAATATGAGGAATTCCGCGGCGAACGGCTCAAGGCGCTGGGCAAGGTGCTGGAGGCCGAGCGAAACCTGCGCGGCTTGATGGGCCTGCCCGTCGAGGACGGCGAACGTCTCGTTCCCATTACGCCGCCGACGCTCGCCCCTTATCGTCCGGACTGGAATATCTGCTTGCAGGACGCCCTGCACCTGCGCCCGGAATTGGTCATCGCGCGCGAGGGCCTGCGCGCGGCTCAATACAACATCGACGTGCAGCAGAACTTCTTGAAGCCCGACCTCAAGTTCATCGCCCAATACGTGCCCACCGGCTTCGGCACGCGCCTGGACGGCCGTGACAACTTCATCGACGGCTCCGGCAATCAGCGGCCCAACAACGCGATTCAAAGTTTGGCCACCACGCGCTTCGAAGACTATACCATCGGCCTGACGCTGAACATGCCCATCGGCTATCGCGTCGAACATGCGTCGATCCGGGCCGGACGCATTGCGCTGGCGCAGAGTTATTTCGCGGTGCGGGACCAGGAGATGCGCATCCAACGCTTCTTGGCCGGCCAGTATCAGAAACTGTCGGAATGGCACAAACGTATCGAAGCCGCCCGCGCCGAGCGCAAGGCGTACGCCGAAAGTGTCGACGCCCGTTTCCGCGAATTCACGGCGGGCAAGACTGCCGTTTCCGACTTCCTGCTGGAAGCGCAGCGCCGTCTGGCCCTGGCGCAGCAGAAGGAATATCAGGCGGTGGCCGAGTACAACAGCACGCTGGCCCGCCTCGAATGGGCCAAGGGGACGATTCTGCGACACAACAACGTCGTGATCTCCGAGGGCGCGTTGCCGCACTGCGCCGAGGTGCGTGCGGTCGAACATGAGAAGGAACGGGCCAAGGCGATTGTGCTGCGTGAGAAGCCGTTGCCGATGACGCGGCCGGGCCAGTTGGCGAACAAGATCGGCGATCTGCCCGAGCGGCTGGAAGTGCCGACCAAGGCCGCCCGGGAAGCCGGCGTCGACCTCAACAACTCCGATTTGTTCGATCCGGAACCGTTGCCGACGCCCCGCAAATTGGAAAGCCCGGAGGAGTTGCTTGTGCCCAAAGGTTTGGAGACGCCGAAGACGTCGCCTGCCCCGCTGGAGGCGAAGCCATTGCCCAAGAGAGATGCCGGCAAGTCGCCGTTGCCCTTTGAAGTTCTGGGGCAGGATCTGCCCGTACCCGAAGCGCCGCTTCCCAAGGCAGTGAAAGAAGCGAGCAAGACTGGCACCAGCTGGACCGCGTCAAAGTCGCGCCAGGACAAGTCCGCCGCGCCGAAGGAACTCGCGCCCGTTGCCCTGCCGCCCGCGCCGGAATTCAAGACGCCGGCATTTCCGCCCGCCCCGAACGTCGATCTTCCGCCCTTGCCGGGAACGGTAATGCCCGCCTCGACGAACCTGCCGCCGCCGGTCGCGCCGGCTCCTGCACTACCGACGGGATCGGAAATCGTGGTCCCGCCATCACTGGGCGCGTTGCCTTTCGGCGGCGCCGCGCCGCCGCCGCTGCAGATCGCCTCGCCAACGAATCTTCCCGCGCCGCCTTCGGTGCCGTAACATTCCTTTGGTGTTCGAGTAAACTCAACGCGATAACCGATTGCCGGCGTGGTCCCTCCGTTGGCAAGTCGATGAGCATCGCGTAGGGCGGAACGGTTCGAGGTCAATTGCGTGGACGGCGGCGCGCTGGATGCTGTAGGACTTGCCCCAAATTCGCGCGAGGCATTAGACGGCCTCGTCTCCGTCCGTCAACCCCCTCTCGGTTTGTCCATCGATGAAGCCGCGCTCGTCCTTGACGCTCAAGCGTTCGACGCGGTCGATTACGTTTTCTTTCGCAGATTTAACGACGGGCGCGCTTCGCAACCGGCTGCGTTTGTGATTGACAATTCGGACCAACGCATGACGGAAGCGCAGCTTGCTCAGACGCACCATGCGTTATGGCTGCATGGCGTCGCACCGTTAGTCTACATCGCCTGGCCATCCCGTATCGACGTGCTCAGTTGTTCCCGTGGTCCGGATTTCTGGGGCGAAGGACAGCGCCGTTACAACCCCGCGGCCCAGCTGGATGTCGCTTCGGAGGTCGACTCGGCGCTCAAGCAGCGGAAGAGGTTCTCGGCAAGGCGGCTGGCGGACGGAACCTTTTGGGAGGATCCACTCAATCAGCCACTTGCCAAACACGAGCGCGCGGCACATGAGGCGCTCATCCAAAAAGTGGTCGAGACGGATCAGGCGCTGGATGGCGAGGCGAATCCCGTATCGAGACGGCTGCTATTGTTGACCGTTCTCGTCAAATACCTCGAAGACCGAGGCGTGTTTCCCAGGGAAAGGTGGTTCGGCCGTTTTCGAAAGGGAGCGCGGTGCTTCCTTGATGTACTGAACGGAAAGGATCCGGACCAAGTATTGGGACTTCTGGCAGCGCTTGAAAAGAAGTTTAACGGCGACGTTTTCCGCTTGCCCGAAGGTACAAGTCTCACCAAGGAGACATTGCGCGACTTTGCTCGGCTTGTGGAAGCAAAAACGCTCGCCGGTCAAGGCTATCTCTGGGAGCTTTACTCATTCGAGCATCTCCCAGTGGAGGTGATAAGCCACTTGTACCAGCGCTTTGTCAAGGGCAGCACGGCCGTCTACACTCCTCCGTTCTTGGCCGCGCTGTTGTTGGACTACGCGATGCCGTATGGCAAATTGACCGGCCGGGAAACAGTGCTCGATCCGGCATGCGGGTCCGGAGTTTTTCTGGTCGGGGCGTTTCGACGCCTGGTGAACGCTTGGCGGTCGGCGCACGAGTGGCGTGCGCCCGATGTGGAAACCCTCAAGGCAATCCTGCGTAATCAGATCTTTGGCGTCGAATTTAATCGAGACGCAACCGACCTAACGGCATTCAGTCTGGCGCTTGCTTTGTGCGATTCGCTTCAGCCGAATGTGATATGGAGCGAATTGCGTTTCGAGCCGCTGCTTGGACGGAACCTGTGGGAAGCCGACTTTTTCGAAATGTGCGCGCCGACCGAAAACGCGCCAACGCCTTTGCCTGACCGATTCGACATCATCGTCGGCAATCCACCGTTTGAGTCGAAATTCACCGACGCCGCCAAGCGCGTGAATAAGTCTCGCGTGGCGGAACGCGGGGCGATACCCGACAAGCAAATCGCCTACCTATTTTTGGATCAGTGCATGCGAATGCTGAGTGAGCGAGGACGACTTTGCCTGATTCAGCCGGCGGGTTTCCTTTACAACGCTCGAAGCCACGCGTTCCGGAGCTTTGTCGCCAAGAGTAAACGAATCGAGTCGCTTCTTGATTTCGCTTCGGTGCGAGGAATGTACGGCGCTGACACTAAGACCGTTGCGGTTCTTTTGGCCGGAGAAAGCGCGCCGCGAATCTCGCATTTAACCTTCCGCCGAACCTATCGTACCGCCGAACAAATCGGCTTTGAACTGGATCACTACGATCGTCACCAATTGTCAATAGAGGAGGTCGTCGCCGACGCTAGGGCCGCCCGCGCCAATTTGCTCGGAGGCGGCAGACTGGCGAGCATTGCCGCAAGGTTGCGCGGTATGAGAACACTCGCCGAATTTGTCGAGGAACGCGGATGGCTAATGGGAGAAGGATTCAAGGCCGGAACTGGATCGGATCCTGCCCCACATCTGACTGGGCAACTTCTGCTTCCAACAGGGGCACTGACGTCGACAGGAATGGAACGCTCGCAAATAACAAACGTAACCGAGAATCTGTTTGAATGCCCTAGAGATCCTTTACTATTTCAACCCCCGCTCGTCTTAATTCGTGAACACGAATCATTGCCGATTGCTTACTGGGACGAAGGTGTGCTGGCATTCAAAGACAAAATCGTCGGCATCCATGCGCCGCGCTCGGAACAATCGGAGTTGGGAGATTTTTATGAACTGCTCCAGAAATGCCACGTACTCTTCCGGTTCGCAGCTACATTGAATGGCTCTCAAACGCTCGTGGGAAGGGCGACCGCGTTGCTTAAAAACGACATCGATTCACTTCCGGTTCCCCAGGACGAATCCGAACTGGAATTGACATATTGGGAGCAAGCGCTTGCCGACGACACACTAAAGTTCATCGTGCCTTATGTTCGTCTCGGCCAGGAATCGGACCTCCTGAAGAAATCCGCGAATTTGGATGTGATGAAGGAATATGCCTGCTTATACTGTCGCCTCCTCGGCAGCCTCTACGACAACCTGCGCGCGACCGAACCGATATTCCTAGACGGCCTCATCTGCCAACCGTTCTACTTTGGCGACGAGCCAGGGATCGATTGGCTCGGCCCGAACTGCGAAGAGCAGTTGACCAATCTCGTCTACGATAACTCGCTGTCGGTGTTGCGTACGGTTCGAGTTGTCCGCTTTTACCGAAAAAATGTCGTCCTGATCGTCAAGCCGGATCGGCTCCGCTACTGGATCCGTTCGACCGCGATTTGGGACGCGGATGATACCCTCACCGAACTCAGGCAACAAGGATACTGAAAAGGTGAGCAGCGCATCCTCACAAGGCCGAATCACATCGGGCATTGCTCCGGGAACTACCGCGCTCAAAGTCCTTTCGTTCATTTACAAGCACCTTGCGCAATGGCGCGACGAATCGGATCGCCCCAAGGTTAATCGAGAACGCGATCTCAACAGTCAACTCTGCAAGTTTTTGAACGTGGCCGCAAGGAAAGACGACGTCCCGATGTTCCTCTTTCATCATGAGGAACCACAAGGAGTTCAGCACTCGGCCGATATGTCCGCCAACCCAGTCGAGTCAAATTGGATTGAGGGAAAGCAGTACACGAAATACGACGCAATCCTGGTCGTGGAGGGAAAGCGTCTGCCCACGCCAGGCTCAGGCCGCGAGAGAGAGTATGTCACTTCCGCCACCGGCAAAGCGCCCGGCGGCGGCATACAGCGATTCAAGCGGGGGCTACATGGCGCTGCTTTCGCAATCGCCGGTATGATCGCTTACATACAAGAACGGACGTGCGGCGATTGGTTCGCGGACGTGAATAATTGGATCGAAGAACTCGCGTCGTCCAGCGACGAATGGTCTCAAAAAGATCGACTGAGCAACTTTTCTCTCAGTCCTCAAGCGCGTGTGTCGCGCTGCGAATCGGAACATACGCGAATGTCCGAAACGTCGGCGCCAATTCGACTCGTCCATCTTTGGGTGGAGATTTGATGGCCTTTGTGGTTGCGTCTCTTCTCACACCGGCGATGCCACGAAACTCGCCTTCCCTGCCACCGCGTCTTTGGCGATCAGGGCGGGCCAGTACGCGAATACTTCGCGGACGGGGGGTCGGCCGGTCGTGTAGCCGGTGACGCCGGGGGGGCCGGAGGTCACCAGCGGCGCGAATTCTTTGGTGAAACGCTCCACCACGGTGCGACGGCTATCACGAACCGATACGCGTAGGACGACTTCCGGTGGCGCCGAGGAGGTCGGCATTACGCCGGGGACGCATTCGCCGGCGCCCAGGCATTCGATGTTGGTGTGCTCGGGACGCATGCCGATGCGGGTGAGGCGATCCAGCAGCATCGCGCCGGCGCGGCGTGCCTTGGCGACGGCGTCGGGACCGGCCAAGACCAACATGCCGCTGGAAAGAAAGCCGTCGCGATAGGAGATGGACACCTTGTAACTGTCGGTCGCGGCGTGTCCCTTCGCTCCGGAAACGGTCACTTGGTTGCGGGCCGATTCATGCAGATGCACGCTCGTGAAATCGGCGACGACGTCCGGCGTCAGGTAACGGGCGGGATCGGCGACCTCGTAAAGAAGTTGCTCGGAAATCGTTTCGCGGTTGATCGCTCCGCCGTGGCCGGGCGGCATCTCGACGCGGAAATCGGCCGAACCATTCTCGAAGTGGACGATGGGATAGCCGACGTTGGCCAGGTCCGGCGCGTCGGCGGAGTTCGTCCAGATGCCGCCGGTCGCCTGGGCGCCGCACTCGATGAGATGGCCCGCGACCGTGGCGGATGACAGCCGATCCCAGTCTTCCCAACCCCAGCCCATTTCGTGAACGACGGGGCCGACCACGAGCGAGGCGTCGGCGACGCGGCCGGTGATGACGATGGCGGCGCCCATCCTGAGCGCCTGCGCGATCGGCTTGGCGCCGAGATAAGCGTTGGCGCTGACGACGCGGTCACGGATGTCCGCAAGAGGGCTGCCTGTTTCGAGATTTAGGAAGGCGTGGCCCGCTTCGATAAGGCGGTCCAGGTTGGGCAGCAAATCGTCGCCGGTGACGACGGCGACGCTCCGCGCCAAGCCGGCGCGTTTGAGCACGTCCTGAGCACGGCGAGCGCAGGCGGCGGGATTCATGCCGCCGGCGTTGGTGACGATCTTGAGGCGCGGTTGCTTTTCCAGGAGAGGGGTGAGATTGGTCAGGACGCTCAGAAAGTCGGCCGCGAAGCCGGCGTCGGGGTCGCGCTGTTTTTGCAGCGCGAGGATCGACATGGTCAATTCGGCGAGGTATTCGAGCGTGAGATAGTCGAGGTTGCCGTCGCGGGTGAGGAAATAGGGCGCGTCGAGGTTGTCGCCCCAGAAACCGCAGCCATTGCCGATGCGAAGTGGCGACATGGAAGCAACTCCTTCGGAATAGTCGTTGGAACCCCCAGGGTGCGCTAGCGCGACCCTGGGCTTTGACGATCACACCTGGGTGGCGAGGGCGAGGGCGTAGCGGCAGCCGTCGAGGTAGTTGTCAAGGTTGACGAATTCGTCGATGGTATGGACGTTGTTTTGGCCGGCGCCGAGGGTGATGGTGGGAACACCCAGGCGCGTGAGCCAGTTGGCGTCGAGTCCGCCGTTGGTGACCTGGAGCGTCGGCGTCCAACCCGCGCGCGCGGCGGCGGCCTGGGCGGCGCGGACGACGGGGGCGGAGTCCTTGAGGCGGAAGGGGTAATAATCGCGGCGGGCGGCGAATTTCACTTTTGCTTTCTTGCCCTCGTGATTGGCGACGCGCTCGGCCGCTTTTTGGAAGGCGTCTTTGTACGCCTTGGTGATTTCGCGGTTGAAGGCGGTGTCGTGGCTGCGCGATTCGCCGTAGGCCTTTAGATAATCGGTGACGACGTTGGTCGCTTGGCCTGCGGTGCCGCCCTTGCCGTCGCCGATGGGGCCGATGTTGCTGGTGCCTTCCTTGCCGGCCTTCTTGATCTTGCCGAACCAGCCGGCCTTATACACTTCGCCCAGTGCCAGGGCAAAGACGACGCTGGAGGAAACGCCTCGCTCCGGATGGCCGCCGGCATGGGCGGCTTTGCCGAAGATCTCGACTTCCCAGCGTTCCGCCCCGGTCGCGCCGACGGTGATTTCGCGGGGGGAGGAACCGTCGACATTGAAGCCCATGACGGGATTGTCGAGCTCGTTCAGGTCGACGTTGCGGGCGCCCCAAAGTCCGCTTTCCTCGCGGACGGTGAACAACAACGTGAGCGGCGGATGCGGCACGGCATGTTTGGCCAGCGTGGCGGCGAGGCTGACCAGGACGCCGACGCCGGTGCGATTGTCGCCGCCCAGAGCGGTTTTGCCCTTGGGGACGATGCGATTGCCCTTCTTCTCGGGGACGGCACCCGCGCAAAGCGGCACGGTATCCAGATGCGTCATCAGGAGCCGGCGCGGGCCTTCGATGGTGCCGGGCAGCGAGACGATGAGATTGCCGGTCTGGGTGGGAAGGGGGATTTTTTCGTTCGCCTTGTCGAATCGAATCGCGGACTTGGGGATACCGATGTCCAGCAAGGCGGCCACCACTTCGGCGCCGATCGCCTGTTCCTGCCCTGTGATGCCTTCGACGGAGAGGAAACGCAGGAGGCGATCGACGGCGGCCTTTTCATCCAGCGGCGGCAAGGGCATGACAATTCCGGGGATTGAGGGAAACAAACGGGTTTGGCGAACGCGGCTTGACGAGATTGTATTGACGAACGTGCGCGCATGGGCGAGCCGGGAGCGTCAGCGACCGGAGTGTGCCGTCAGTTTGTGGGAAATCCACTCCGGGGGCTGACGCCGCCCGGCTCGCCCTTTGTGGATTTGCCCTTGTCAACCGGGCGGGCATCTGGCATAAGGCCGGCCTTCACGAGGGATAGGTCCGCGCGGCGGGGGATGCCGGCGGAGTGCTTCATCCGGTTTGTCTCCAGCGGAGACTTCGGGGGCGATTGGCCATGACAAAGAGGCGGCTTCTAGCCATGGCGTGGCTGGTCTTGATGGTCGGATGCACCCGGCCCGGATCGCTGTTCGAGCAACCCGAACCGCCCCCCATGGCGCCAGGCCCCGTACTTTCCACGGAGAGCAATCCCGTCTTCATCGAGTTGGGCCATCGGCACTATGGACTGGTCTTCGAATCGTGCCTTCGAACTCTCCTGGATTATGAATTTGAAATCCTGGAATCGAACCGCTACGACGGCCGCATCGAGACCGTGCCGCGTATCGCTCCCGGCATCCTAAACATTCTGAGACCCGGCAGTCCGAATTTGCGTGAACGGGTGTTGGCGACCACGCAAACGTATCGCCATCGCGTGTCGTTGCGAATTCAACCTGCCGACAATTCCGGCTACTTTATCGAAGTCATCGCCCGCAAGGAGTTGGAGGATTTGCCCAAGCCGGTGCGCGGCACCGTCGGCGGCGCGGTCTTCCGCTCGGAGAATACGGTCGAACGACAATTCGAGGTGATCGATCCGATCTTCTTCGAGCCGATGTGGATCTTCAAGGGCCGCGACACGGCGCTCGAACAGGAAATCATCAACCGCCTGGTGGGCTGCATGAGCGCGGGCCCGGGATAGATTGTGGCGACCGGTATTCTACCGGTCCGATTTTTTGATGTGGCGACCGGTATTCTACCGGTCGGTTCAGGATCGACCTCCGCCACAGACTCGTGCCGGTAACATACCGGCACCACAAATCATCCCGCGGTCAGATCCAATCGAACGGCCTGTCGGACAAAGCCATCGCCGAGCAGCACCCAGGCCTCGCCGCGTACCAGATCGCTCTTCGACTGGCGAAGCGAATCCAAGAGTCGCCGCGGTCCGCGGACGTGGAGAACGACGCCCTCCAGCGACAACTCGCACGCTTCCACGTCTTGTGCGGGAAGATTCCGCAATTTCGCCCAGGCGAGCCACGCGTCCCGACATGCCTGCGCCGAAGATTCTTCGTGTAAATAAGGTGTCGCGTCGATCCGTCTCTGGAAGATGGGCGTCTTCAAATCCAATGCCCAGTTGGCAGGCGTGATGACAAATCCATGGATCCTATCCGGCTCGGCGCTCGGCTGCGCCAAGACGAGCGTCAACACCTCGAGTCGATCCACGACGACTTTTTGCCAGGCAGGCAAGGACTCACTCCCGTTGTTCGTTTCAAATTTCAGCAAGCGCTCGACATTCGTGGGAAAGCCCTGCGTTTCCTTCCAGGCGGGATCCTGCCCAATGCACTCTTCGAGCCAGGCGACGTCGAATTCGAGGTTGGCGGTCGACGGACCCGTCTGCGGCGCCGCCTCCATGGGAACGAAGAAGGGGGGCGCTAAGCGAGCTCCGTTAGCATCGCGCCGCTCAACGAACGAAAAAAGCCGTCGGTCGAAAACCGTGCTCTCGCTTTTGCGATCCGCGATGGCCCGCCGACCCGGTTCGGTGAGTCGCCAACGGTTCGGCGGCACGGAGTCCAACATACCGCCGAGGCTGAGTTGGCGCAGGCATTGATGGAGAAGAGGGCCGGGAAATCGTAGGGACTCTTCGAGTTCCTCGCGGGAAGACTCCTCCGACGGAGCAAGCGACAGCGTGTGCAAGACGGCCTGCGTCAGCGGCGGAAGCGGCGTGACCTGCCGAACCTGAACGGCCGCCTCCACGCGATGGACGCACAGATCCCCAAACCACCAACGCCGCGGCGCCAGGGTCGTCATCTGCTTCCACCAGCCCGCCAGCGTGCGGCTGCTGGGCGAGGGCAGGCTCGACGCGGAAGTCATACGGCTCTCCGCGATCTATGCGACGGAAAATTCATCATCCCATTGTACCGGACTGGACCTAGCGTGCCCGTCTAAAATTCCAACAAGCTGAATATGGGATAGGGCTTCACTCGTTCCCGCCCCTTGAGAAAGAGCAATTCGACCAGCACGGCGCAAGACAAAACCTTTCCCCCGGCCTGCTCGACCAGTTGGCAGCCGGCCAAAAGCGTCCCGCCCGTCGCCAGCAAATCGTCGACGACGAGAACATTCGCCCCTTTGACGAACCCGTCCGTGTGTACCTGCAATTCGGCGCTGCCGTATTCGAGATCATACTGTCGGCGATGTGTCGTGTAAGGCAACTTTCCGGGCTTGCGCAACGGCACGAGCGGTTTGGCGAGCACCATGGCCAGCGGCGCCGCGAATAGGAAGCCCCGGGCCTCCGCCGCGGCGATGGCGTCCACCGGCTGATTGCGAAACTCTTGCGCCATCTGTTCGATGGATTCCTGAAACGCCGCTGGGTTGTTGAGCAGCGGAGTAATATCCTTGAAAAGGATGCCGGGTTTGGGAAAATCGGGGATGTCCCGAATGAACTGGGCCAGATCCATAGTGCGTTCCAGGCTCGTACACGTAGCGGATTTTGTGCGACTCGCGGCCCTAATCTACCGAATTCCGCAGGAGCGGGCAACCATGGCGATTATCGTGCGGCCGGCTCGACCCGAAGACGCCGCGACCTTGTGCCAGTTTAACGCATGTCTCGCCGAGGAAAGCGAAGACAAGAAACTCGACGCCGCAACGCTCCGCGCCGGGGTCGCCGCGCTTCTGGACGATCCGCATAAGGGCACGTACTTCGTCGCGGAACGGGACGGGGGCGTGGTTGGACAGCTTGCCGTCACGTTCGAGTGGAGCGATTGGCGCAATGGGTGGTTTTGGTGGATCCAAAGCGTGTACGTTCACAAGGACGCCCGCCGCGGCGGCGTGTTCCGCGCGTTATTCGAGCATGTGCAAAATGCCGCCCGCGCGGACGGACAAGTGATTGGCATTCGGCTTTATGTCGAGAACGAGAACAACGTCGCCCACGCTGTTTACGAGGATTTGGGATTCGAGTGGACGAACTACCGCGTCATGGAGAAGTGCCCGATATGATGTACACCCCCGGACCGAAGCGGCGCGATACACGCGCCAGGGCAGTTAGATCGCAGTTCGATGGCGCGGTGCGCGGTGCCACCTTGAAACAATCCCTTCGGGATAGTCCTCGCCTCGCGACACTCCCCACCCAGGGTGCGCTATCGCGACCCTGGGCTTTGAGACGAAACCCCTTCGGGGTAGGTCGATCCGTGAGACCGCTATTTCGGACTCCCGACTACTGTCTTCTGACTTCTGCATTCTAACTTCTGCATTCTAACTTCTGCATTCTAACTTCTGCATTCTCTCCCCCGGTGCCATATGAAAGACATCCCCCTGCCAGCCGCGTTCGACGAGTTGATGCGTGCCCAGGCTCGCGCGTTGCGGGCGAAGGATCAGGCGCCGCGGTCGGTGGACGAATGGAATCGCCGGCGCGTCGACCTTCGCATGGCTCTTTTGGGTGCAATAGGGCCGGACACCGCCAAGCATTGCGCCCTGGAGCCGCGCGTGATCGGCACGCTTCGGAGGCCGGGCTATCGCATCGAGAAGTTGATTATCCAGACCCGGCCCGATCTCTGGGCGACGTGTTCGGTGTACGTTCCCGATCCCGTGAAGGACAAACTGCCGGCTGTGCTCGCGGTGCATGGACACTGGGCGGGGGCGCGGCGGGATCCCAACGTGCAGGCGCGTTGTCTGGGTTTGGTGAAATTAGGATTCATCGTTCTCGCCATCGATGCCTTCGGCGCCGGCGAACGCTTCACCGCGCCGCGCTCGGGCAGTTATCACGGCGCCTTGTACGGCAGCACGCTCTATCCGTCGGGCTACACGCTTCTGGGCATGCAGGTGTACGACAATCGCCGCGCCGTCGATTACCTTTGTAGTCGGCCCGACGTCAATCCAGGCCGCATCGGCATCACCGGCGCCTCCGGCGGCGGCAATCAAACCATGTACGCGGGGGCGATGGATGATCGCCTGCAAGCCGTCGTGCCCGTTTGTTCGGTCGGCAATTATCAGGCGTACCTGCGTGCGGCTTGTTGTGTCTGCGAAGTGTTGCCGGGAGCGTTGCGTTTCACGGAAGAGGGGGACGTGCTCGGCCTGGTCGCTCCGCGCGCCTTGATGGTCATCAACGCCACGCGCGACGCCTTTCAGTTCAGCGTCGGCGAAGCGAAGCGGAGCATGGAACGCGCGCAAGCGATCTATCAACTCCTTAAGCAGAGAGAGAAGATTCGCCACGTCACGTTCGAGTCGCCCCATGCGTACAACCAACCAATGCGCGAAGCGATGTACGGCTGGATGACGCGTTGGCTTAAAAACGAGGGCAAGGGCGATCCCATCGCTGAGCCGAGGCATGAACTCGACAAACCGGAGGATCTCGCCTGCTTCCCCGACGGCAAGAGACCGGAGCGGTTTCTCTTCCTGCCTGCCTTCGCGGCCCAGGCCGGGCGTGCCCTGGTGAGCCGAGCGGATAAGCGGGCGCCGGATCATATCGAGGACTGGGAATCGACCGTGGCCGCCAAACGCCGGCAGTTGGTCCGCCATGTCTTCGGCGACTTTCCCCGGACGCCGGAACCGCGCGCCGCGCTGGGGAAACCCGCGACGACCGGCAGCGTGCGCTCAACTCCGCTCACCATTCATCCCGAACCCGATATGCCCGTTCCCGCCGTCTTGCAGGAGCACACGGGCAAGAAAGAACGCGGCCCGGCCTGCATCCTCCTCCACCTGGACGGCAAAGATCACGCGCTCAAGCATCCGTTGGCGGCGGCGATCGTCGAACACCACTGGAACCTCTTGGCGCCGGACTTACGCGCTACCGGCACAACGCGTCCCGCGGGCGGCATCATCGGCGGCGCCCCGGATCACAACAGCGCCGAACACGCGCTATGGATCGGCCGGCCAATGCTGGGGCAATGGGTCTTCGACGTCGCCTGCCTTATCGACTGGCTGGCGATTCAGAAGACCGTCGATCCGCGCCGCATCTTCGTCGTCGGCATCGGCCAGGCCGGCATCGTGGCGCTGTGCGCCGGCGCGGCGCTGGAGGGCCGCACCGGTTCGGTCGGCGCGCTGGGCGCGCCCGCGAGCTACCTCACGAACGAAGCTTATCCCGCCGGAACGCACATGGGATTGCTCGCTCCGGGCATCCTGGACGTCGGCGACGTGCCGCATCTGGCGGCCTTTTCGGCGCCCCAGCGCGTCGTCATCGCCGAGGCGACCGGCGCCGACGGCAAGCCGTTGGAAGCCAAACGCCTGCGCGAGGCGTTTGCGTTCACGCGGAATGTGTATCGGATTCACAAGATGGAAAATCGGCTGACGCTGCTGGCGAATGGGCGGGCGAAGGAGTTTTTGGCGGGGCTGGAGTGAACGACTGTTAAGTTTGGTCCAGCCAGCTGCGTGGCCTGACTTCCACGCATGTGCCAAGGGAGAGGTCAATTTCGGTAAAAACTGTTCCTTTTCAAAACCGCGACAGCGGTAAAATGTAAGACTTGAATACTGTACACGAAAACAGTATCCTTAACCACTGGTATTGTGAAGCAAGAACGCGTTGCCGGGGATTTACGATGCGGAGTGCAAAGTCAGGCGCTTCAAACGACTCACAACAATACCTACTTCCTGGTCTCCTTTCGGGCCAAGTTCAGGTAAAGTACGTAGCCGGGCTCGACCAACAATTCAGAGCTGAACTTCAGGGGACATCTTCCCTTTCCAGTTTGATCGTTGGGGACACTCGCCGCGCGCTCAACTACTTCCCGGATCGGATTTTTCAGTGCTGTGTCACGTCGCCTCCATACTGGTCTCTTCGCAATTACCACATAGATGGTCAGATCGGTCTTGAATTCTCGTTGGAGGAATACCTTCAAAGCCTCAAGGATATCTTTCAGCAGGTTTATCGTGTGCTGCGCGAAGATGGCACGCTATGGCTGAATATCGGCGACTCGTATACTTCCGGCGGTCGCCGTTGGCGGGCACCAGACAGGAAGAATCCGGTTCGAGCCATGAACGTGCGACCTCCCACTCCAGCCGGTTTAAAACCAAAAGATCTGATCGGTGTCCCCTGGCGATTGGCGTTCGCTCTGCAGGAAGTCGGCTGGTATCTACGCGCGGACATTATCTGGAATAAACCCAACTGCCAACCTGAGAGCGTGAAAGACAGGCCGACTCGCAGCCATGAGTATTTATTTCTATTTAGCAAGAGCGATCGTTACCTGTATGACTATAAAGAAGTGCGTGGACCAAACGGCCGAAACGTGCGAACGGTATGGGACATCAACACGCGCGCCAATCGCGACGCGCATTTCGCGACATTTCCACCGGAATTGGTCCAACCGTGTATTCAGCTTGGCAGCAAGGAAGGGGATCTCGTGTTGGATCCTTTCATCGGCTCGGGAACTACCGGCCTCGTCGCGCTCAACCTTGGGCGCCGATTCGTAGGCGTCGAACTAAACCCAGACTACATTCGAATCGCTGAAAAACGGTTGAATGGGGCAGTCCTCCATGCCTGATCAATTGATTCCCGTTCCCGACTCGTCGAGGCAAGTCGCCTTTCACCAACTTCTTGTCGCCGCTCGACGAACATGGCTTTTCGACGCTTTGTCCGATGCATTGAGCCGAATCGAACCAAGCAAACTTCGAGACGAGATTTTGGAATTCGTTCCTAAAGATGCGCTTCAGACACTTGCCGCGGCGGGAATTCGTGACGAACAGATTTTTCCCATCCCGATCGTGCTGCAAACGGCGCCCACTCTCGTGGGTTACTACCGGTTGCTATTGGGCGTTCCCCGGAAAGGGTTTTACGCGTCCGCGACCGGAATGAACCTTTTCAAGACGATGGAAGAGCGCGGCGTTGTCGGCCCCCGCCAGACAACAGCGCTGCCCGAATTCTGCCGCGCTATGTGTGCAGCGCTTGCGGATTTGGTTCGTCAGATTTCGCCCACCATTACCCTCCGAGATGTTCAAGAACTCCCGCTCTTGACGCTCGGCTCATACTTCCAAGGTGCGAAGAATGTCGCTATCGGCAAGCAAGCCACTTCCGACGTTTTTCTGTCGATCAAGCATATTGTGGAGGCAAATCTCCTTGAACATCGCCCAAAGAAACTCCTCGTCCGCAACGCTTCGGGCCGCATTGTGGAGATGACGCTTGGAAGCGATCCGGATATCAGCCTGGAAGAACAAGCCCCGGGAGAGATGCGAAAGAAAGTCGCGATCGAAATCAAAGGCGGCACGGACAAGAGCAACGCGCACAATCGGGCCGGGGAAGCGGAAAAGTCTCTTGTAAAGGCGCGAAATGCGGGATATAGAGATTTCTGGACGATCATCGCCAAGAAGGGAGTGGATGCCGAGCGGTTATTTGCAGGATCACCCACCACCACTTCCTGGTTTGATGTCGCCCAAGTCCTGGGCCGACGTGGACCGGATTGGGATGATTTTTGTAGTAGAATGGTGGAAGCCTTAGGAATTCCGGCACCCAAAGCTGAACGAAACACATAGATTAACGTGAATCGCGACCTTTCGAGCGCCCACCGTTGTGGCTTGCCAATCACACTGACTGCTTCGTTCCAATTTCAAATCGCATAATCGGCCGGCTCGCCGAGCCGCGCCGATGTTCGTGAAACCCGGCACGCAAAAACGCGGAAGCCAATCCCGTCCAGGCGAATGGGGCCGGGAGTATCGACTTCGGCTCGACGGGGTAGCCCTCGATTACGGTTCCCCCTTGGTCGGCGACGAAGCGGACGGCGGCCTTCAAGAGTTCGACGCTCACGCCTTTGCCACGGTACGCCTTGGCTACGAATAGGCAACTCACGGACCATACGGGAATGTCGTCCACCGCCTTGAGAACCCGAGAGCGCGCCAGCGCTGGGTACACTTCGCGCGGCGCGACCGCGCACCAGCCGACCGGTTCCTTTTCCACATAGGCGAGCAAGCCGGGCATGCCGCCGGCTTCGACGAGCGCCTTCAGTTCAGCCTTATTGCCGTCGCCCTTGCCTGCTTTGAATTCCTTGCGCGTTCGCCGCCACGTCATGCACCAACAACCGCCGCAAGCGCCGCGTTGGCCGAAAAGCGCTTCCAGATCGGCCCAACGATCCGACGTAACGGGGGAGAAAGAGAGGCACAACGATTCAAGGGACATCGGCGTCTCCTTTTTGGAGTGCGGCCTACTCGGGAGCGGATTCGACCTTCACGATCACATAGGTGATGTCATCCACCGGGCTGACTTCGCCGCGAAACACGATTAAGCGTTCCAGCAGTATCGCCGCGATTCTTTTCGCGGGTTCGGCCTTGGCTTCGCGCAGAGTTTGGCGGAGGCGTTCCTTGCCGAACTGTTCGCCTTGGGCGTTGGGTAGTTCCCAAACGCCGTCGGTGCCGACGAAGACGATTTGGCCCGGCTTGAGGGGTCCGTAGGAGTATTCCGTGAATTCGACGTCGTCCATGATTCCCAGCGGCACGTCGCCGGCGTCGATTTCCTCGAAGGCGTCCGCGGTTGGGTCGTAAAGTATTGCGGGATCGTGCCCGGCGCTGACCCAGCGATACATGCCGGTCTCGCTGTCGCACAGGGCCAGGTGCATGGTCATGAAACGATTCCGCGGATCGTAGCCGCTGTCCTGTTCTTGATTGGCGATAGGGCGCGTGCCGTCCGGCAGAACGTCGTGCTCGATCAGGTGCGTGCGCCCCTTGACGACGCGGCTTTGATTGATGCGCAGGCCGCCTTCGATGGGCCGATACACGCCGGTGAATGTGCCGTCCTCGTCGCCGTAGCTGACCCAACTCAGGCCCGGATTTCCCTTGAGAATGGCGAGGAGTTGGTTCGCGAGCAGATCGGAGTCATGAATCGCCAAACCGTTGTCGGCGAGTTGCGCCAAAGATTCCGCCAACGGCGCGGCGCGCATGACGAACGCGCGCGTATGCGTGACGGCGTGGCCGCTGACCTCGCGAAACATCGAATGCACTAGCGCGTTCGTGTTCGCGCGCGCGCCGCGGTACGAGAACCAGGCGGCGGCAGCGCCGGTCAACAGCACCAAACCGCAAACGCCGGCGGCGAGCTTGGTTCGGAAGCTGAACGCCGGGCGGCGCGAAGACGATTCGGCTTTAGACGGCTCGCCTGTTTTTTCGACGTTCGACACGGTAACGCCCTCGGGACGACAAGAAATTGCAAAAAGAATTCCCGTCGCGCACACGGCACGGGGGGGACGGAACTATTTCTTACTCGGCTCCGGGATCGCGATCATCTTGGCGTCGCGCGGATGCAACACGACGGCGAGAACGCGGGTCTTAGCCTTGGCGGCCGGGTTCTTCGACACGCGGTGCAGACAGCCGGTCGGCTCATAGAAAGTGTCACCCACCTTGAGCACCTTCGACGGTTGGTCATCGATGCCGAGTTCGTATTGTCCTTCCAGGACGTACCCGAAGACGGGGCCGGGATGTCGATGCGGCGCGCCCGCTTCGCCGGGCTCCAGAGTAACTTCGACGACGGTTGCCTTCGCCGCCTTGCCGTCGAGTTTCTCGACGATATCGCGCGCCGCGAGGAGCGTGACCTTTCCGTTGGTGGCGTGCTGGGCCGCGGTCATGCCGCCGATGCCTAAGCCGATGCCGGCCGCAAGGGTCAAAATACTTCGAAACATTATTTCTCCTCCTTAGATGGGGCATGGTCAATGAAAAGCGGCGATAAATCGCCGCACTCCAAAAAAAATGGCGGCGACAACCGAACTTGACACGCCGCTTCGCTGATAGTATCCCGCCCACCTGACCGCAATCTATTTGGTATATCATGTCAATGCGGACAACGTCGCAACGCACGGGAACGCACCCATGAGAATTCCACAAGTCGCCAAAAGAAATCGCGCCTTTTCGAGCGTCTTCGCGCTGCTTGCCGTCGTTTGGGCGTGGGCCGTCGGCGCGCAACCGCTCGCGGCGCAGTTCGAGCTTCCGGACGGTGCAGGCGATGCGGGCATTTGCGTGGTTGTGCCGGCCGGGGACGGCGCCGCGTTGGCATCTCTCACGAAGGAAGGCCGCATGCTTGTTCAAGGGCTCGCCCTGGATGACGTCCAGCGCGATCGGACGCGCGGGAGCATCCTCGCGAAGAAAGCCTACGGCTTGGCGAGCGTCATCACCTGGCCGGAACGCCGAAGGCTGCCTTACGCGAACAATCTGATCAATCTACTCATCGTCGATGCCGACGCGCTGGGCAAGGATGTGCCGGCCGCCGAAGAGATGCACCGCGTGCTTGCGCCATTTGGCAAACTCCACATTCGGCAAGCGGGCAAATGGACCACCACAAGGACTACGCGTCCCAAGGAGATGGATGACTGGGGACATTTCGATTGTCAGGCGGACGGCAATGCCGTCTCGCGGGACACGCTGGTCGGGCCGCCGCGCTTGCCGCAATGGATCACGGGCATTCAGGGCAACCCGTTCGAGGGCAATCCCGCCGGTTATGCGCCCGGCGGGGGGTTGCGCGTCACGGGCCGATACGCCGTGCTGGACGTCGATGCCGGCTTGAACGAAAAAGGCCGCCCCGTCCACAGAGGAAAATTACTCTTGCAATGTCGCGACGCTTTCAATGGCGTGCCGCTTTGGACCTTGCCGCGCGACGAGGGAGTGGCTCGGCGGCGCTGGTCGCTGGTGGCCACGCAGGATCGCGTCTTCACCTACCTGCGCGCGGGCGGCGACCTGACGGCTCTCGATGTCGCGACCGGCAAGACCTTGACGACCTTCGCCGGCACGGCGCCGGAACCCGTTGCCGGAAAGAAAACGGCCGGACTCTTCGAAGAAACCACATGCGTCCGCGTCGCCGGCGACACCCTGGTCGTCTCGCACAACGACCGGCTCCTTTGTTTCGATGCGCCGACCGGTAAGGAACGCTGGACGTTTCGATGTGAGGGGAAGCATGTGCTCGCGCCGATATTATCGCCAATCGATGGCCGGGTGTATTGCTTCGTGGCGGCGGCGAAGGAACGACGCGCGTTCGGCCAGCGCTGGCCGTTCAGCACCGCGGTGGAGGCGGTCGTCTGTGTGGATGCGGCCGGCGGCAAACGAATCTGGGAGAACACCGATGTCGCCAGCAAGAAGTTGCCGCCCGACGCAAAGGGGCGAACGCGGACACGCGGCGCGGGGCAGTTGCTCGTCGTCGGCAAACACCTCGTCGTGTTCGGAAGCTGCGCCATCGCGGGAGGCGAGTCGCCGTTTATCGCGAGCCTCGAACTTGCGGACGGCAAGACGGTTCATCTCGACGATCAACCGGTTCCGATCAGTTACAACTCGAGCGCCTATAACGCCCTGGCCAAGAACGGCCTCGCCTATTTCGGCGGCGCGTTCTTCAACTTCTGGCGCTATGACCCGGTGAGCGGCAAGACGGAAAAAGTGCTGACCAACTCCTTCAACCAGCGCTGCACGCGTCTTACAGCGACCAGCCGCTACTTCCTCTTCGGCCAGGCAGCTTATTGGAACGACGATTTTTCCGGCGAGCAGGTCTGCGTCGCCCGCTCCGGCTGCGCCCTCGGCAACATCCCCGCCAATGGACTGACCTATTTCACGCCCAATGCCTGCGGCTGCATCACGCAGATGCGCGGGTTCCAGGCGCTTTCGCCGGAAAAGGCCCCGACGACGCTGGAGGATGGGCAACGTCTTGTACGCGGCCCGGCGGACGCCCCTGGGCTCTTGGCGGAGATGGATCGCGTTGACGGATTGCCGGCGGGCACGGTTGCCGAGGAATGGAACCGGCACTGGCGGCTGGCGAAAAACGAAACCGAGGCTGTCAAGACGGGAGAGATATCGATCCGCGCGCGCATTCATAACCATTCCCTAGAGGCGTGCCGGGGCGATGCCGTGCTTTGGCGTTTCTTGGCCGATGCCCGTATCTCCAGCCCCCCGGTCGTCGTCGGCGAGGCAGTGGTATTCGGCGCGCATGACGGCTGGGTCTATGCCTTGGGTCTGGGCGACGGCCGGTTGAACTGGAAGTACCTGGCCGCGCCGCACCATCGCTGGTGGCAGGCGTATGGGCAGCTTGAATCGACCTGGCCGGTGTATGGCGTCGTCATGCATGAGGGTAAAGTCATCGCCTCCGCCGGCACGCACGTCGAACTCGGCGGCGGCGTGACCGTGGTCGCGCTCGAACCGGAATCCGGAAAACTGGTCTGGCGTAAGAATATTCGAAAAGCGCCGGCCCTCCTGCCTCCGGGGGGAAAGGGCGTACGAATCGTCGGACCCAGTTTCCTCAACAGCGTGCCGCGCATCGAAGACGGCAAGGTAACGCTGGGCGACGGCGGTCGCGTGGGCGGCGCCTTTCAATTGGGCGTCGACGAAACGGAAGCGGAGATCCAACGGAGACTATCGACGGGGACTGCGCGTGTTCGCGAAACGCCCACGGCGCCCAATCCTCGCGAGGTTGAGCGCTAGGCAATCGATTGCCGGACGTTGCGTTTGGCCGAAAAACAAAACGGCGATGAATCGCCGCACTCCAAAATGGGCTAGGATGACCAGCGGCGCGCAGGCGTAGCATCATCTGGAGGAGGTTAGCCGTGGCTTCGGCAAATGCGGATCAAAATGTTCTCTTTGGCATGCTGGCCGTGCAGACGGGTTTCATCACGCAGGAACAACTTTCTGCCGGGATGCAGGCGTGGGTGCTCAACAAGTCGAAGCCTTTGGGAGAAGTCCTCGTCGATCAGGGCGTCTTGAAACGGGATCAACTCGCGCAGATTGACGCGCGGGTCGTGGAACATCTCAGGAAGCATAGCGACGACACGGAGATGAGTTTGCGGGCCCTGGATTACGGACGCGGCGCCAAGGCGGCACTTAGGAAGATCGGGGACGGCGAAATCGACGCCACGCTTTGCAAGATCCCGGAGGCGCCGAAACCGTCGGCCGATCCATTTGACACATTGCCCGGCTCCAGCGAACCAGCGGGCGGCAGCGGCAGTGGTTTTGCCGGTGGATCGACCGCAGGACTCAGCGGCGGGCGTAGCGGAGGATTCTCCGGCGGATACCCCATCGGGGGACCGGCGGGCGTGGCGCGCGAAGGAGGCCCGTCCGCGCTGCGGTTTCGCGTGATCCGGCACCATGCGCGCGGCGGGTTGGGGGAAGTGCTGGTCGCGCAGGATGAGGAGTTGCAGCGCGAGGTCGCACTCAAGCAAATGTTGGAGAATTACGCGGACCACGAGGAAAGCCGAACACGGTTCTTGATCGAGGCGGAGATCACCGGGGCCCTGGAGCATCCGGGCATCGTACCGGTCTACGGCTTGGGGCAGTATGTGGACGGCCGGCCTTATTACGCGATGCGGTTCATTCGGGGCGACAGTCTCAAGGAAGCGATTGAAAAGTTCCATCAAAACGAACAATGGGAGAACAAGCCGGGGGAGCGGACGCTGGCGCTGCACGGGTTGTTGCGCCGCTTTGTCGATGTGTGTCAAGCGATGGCCTACGCGCATAGCCGGGGGGTGTTGCACCGGGATTTGAAGCCGGGCAACATCATGCTCGGCGCCTATGGCGAGACTTTGGTCGTGGACTGGGGATTGGCCAAGCCGCTGGGGCAGATCGAAGCGACTCGCAAATCGACCGAGAAATCGCTCATGCCGCGCAGCGTGAGCGGGTCGACGCCGACGATGGATGGGGCCGCGGTGGGCACGCCGCAATACATGAGCCCGGAGCAGGCGGCGGGCCGGCAAGATCTTTTGGGTCCGGCCAGCGACGTCTACAGCTTGGGCGGGACGCTTTATTGTCTGCTCACCGGCAGTCCGCCGATCATGGATCCCAACGTGCTGGAAGTGCTGGCGAAAGTCGAGCGCGGCGAGTTTCCGCCGCCGCGCCAAGTGAGGCCGGACGTTCCCGCGCCGCTGGAGGCGATTTGCCTAAAGGCGATGAAGCTCAAGCTGGAGGATCGATATGCGACCGCGACGTTGATGGCCGAGGACATCGAACGTTGGCTCGCGGACGAACCGGTGTCGTGCTTTCCGGAGCCGTGGACGAAGAAGGCGGCCCGCTGGCTGCGTCGGCATCGCACGCTGGCGCTCAGCACCGCGAGCGCCGTGGCGGTGGCGCTCGTCGGCCTGATTATCGCGACGACATTATTGACGGCGGCGAACGAGCGCGAACGGCAGGCGAAGATGGAAGCCCTGGCGCAAAAGGACAAGGCGGAGAAGAACTTCGTGATGGCGCGCGAGGCCGTCGACCGCTATCACACGGAAGTAAGCGAAAGCGTCTTGCTCAATGAGCCGGGCATGGAGCCGTTGCGCAAGAAGTTGCTGGAAGCGGCGCGGGAGTTTTACGATCGCTTCACGGCGATGCGCGCCGGCGATCCCGATCTGAAAGGGGAGTTCGGGCGGGCACAGTATCGGCTGGCGGAGATCCTGGGCGAGATCGACTCGGTGAACAACGCCATCGCGCTGCATCAGAAGGCTCGACAAGTTTTCGTCAGCCTGGGCGAGGAATTTCTACCCGAGTTGGCGAAATCCGATCACAATTTGGGCCGACTCAACCGCAAGGCGAAACATCTCGGCGCCTCGCGCAAGTCGTATGAAGAAGCGCTTGGGTTGTGGACAAGGCTCAAGGACGCCGATCCCAAGAATGTCTTCTATCAGGCGGAATGGGCGCGCACCGCGCTGGGTTTGGGCAATGTATTTCTCGAAGAAGGGCAACTTGTAAACGCGATTGAGCAGTATGAAAAATCGCTCGTCATCCGCGCGGGGCTGGCGGCAAGCGACGGGAAGAATGTCGACTATCGCCGCGACCTCGCGGTGACGCACGGCAACCTAGCGCTGGCGTATCTGGACTTGGGTGGCAAAGCGAAGGAGGCGGACCGCGAGTTTTCGGCCGCGATCGAGATCCTCGAAAGCATGGTGAAAGCGCAACCCTTCCTGAGCCAATATCGCGACGACCTGGCGCGGACGCTTTACAGCCTGGGCGATTTGCGCAGAAAGAATGAGACGCCGGAGAAGGCTATCCCGCTCTATGAAGAGGCGCGCGATCACTGGGATCTGCTGGTGCAACGGCATCCGAGCGTATTGCGGTTTCATGTGCGTTTGGCGGAGGCGCTCGGCAGTCTCGCGGAGCTTTACAACCGAGCGAAGCAACCGGAGAAGGCGTTGTTCGCCGGGCGGAAGGCGCTCGATACGCGTGTTAAGTTGGCCGAGGAAAATGCCAGCGCGAGCTATCGCGGCGACCTGGCGCGGGGACATTTTCAACTTGCCGGACTCTATGCGGACCAGGGCAAGGGGAACGACGCGGAGGCCGGGTTCGACAAAGCGGCTCGCCTGCAGGAAGAATTGGTCAAAGCGGTCCCCGAGGCGTCGGAATACCGGGCGGACCTGGCACGCACCTACAACGAGTTGGGACGATTGCTGGTTCGGGAGAAAAAGCTCGAACCGGCGGAGAAGGCGCTGTTCCGCTCCACGGACCTTTGGGAGGCACTCTTCCGCGAGGCCCCCGACAAGGCGCAGTTCGCCGCAGGGTTGTCCGCGGCGGCGATCAATCTTCGGCAACTGCTGCGCCTGGGCGGCGACTTGGCCCAGGCGAAGAAACGCATCACGCAAAGCCTCGCCGCTTTGCAAACGACGGAACCGGCCAAACGCACGCCCGCCATGCAGACCGCGCTGGGCAATCTGTTCGCGGCGCGGGCCGAAGTGGGTTCGCGAAACGGGGAATTCGCCCTCGCCCTAGATGATTGGCGGCAGGCGCTCGACCTGGCCCCGTCGACCGAAAAGCCCTGGCTCAAACTCTACCAGGCGATGACGATTGCCCTTACCGGCGATCACGCCCGCGCGGCCGAGACAGCCGACCAATTCGCCAAATCGGGCACGAAGAACGGCGAGGCGCTCTATCTCCTGACCTGCATCTACTCGCTGGCGGCGGCCGCCGCCGACAAGGACGTCAAGCTGCCGCCCAAGGAACGCGAGGCCAAAGTCGCGGGATATGTGCGCCAAGGCATCGCCTTGTTTAGCCGTGCTTTTGACGTCGGCTACTTTAGCGACATCGGCAATCAGAACCGCCTTTCGCTCGATCCCTCGCTGGAGATGCTGCGCGGCAACACGGAGTTCCAGGGGTTGATGCGTAAGGCGATGAGTTTGAAAGGTTCGTGACGGCGCTGGGTTGGTGAGAGGTTTTATTGGAAGCGATATGGGACTTCACGTTTCCGCGGAAACAACGTCCCAAATCGGTTGGAACCAGCGCGGGATTTCATCCGATTTGAGTTCGATGAGGGAGCCATCGGTGATTTCGGCGAAGTACCAGGGATCCTCTTCGCTGGTATCAAAAAGGAAGGCTCGGTTCGATGCGCGAATCGCATGCTGCAGTAGGGCCAGGGACCGATGATAGCGTTCCACGATCTTCGTCTCGGGTACGTCGTGTCCACCTTCCAATACTCGGTTCTTGACCCGTTGAATGTTGATGGTGTCTAAATTGCTGTGAAGATTGCGACTTTGCAGAAACGCCGAGGAAGCGAAGTGGCCCCGCACCTCCGCGGACGTGGTGGTCAATTCGTATGGGGCCAGCGGCAAAAAACCGGTTTCGCGGATGGACCGTTCCAGGTCGTCAGGATTTATGTAGATGCCGAACCAGGACGCGGGCTTGCCGAGATTTGTTTTGACGGTAGTTTTCCCCGAGCCGTTCGGACCGGCAAACATGCGAAGGCGGGCAATCGCCTCGTTCATGACGAAATCCGCTTCGAGCGCACGGTCAATTTCTTGCGTGGCGGGAGTTGTTTCAGCAACGTGATCGTGCCATTGCGGATGGACACTAATCGACCGTCGCGCACCAGCACTCGCGTATGGCCGGCCTGGGCAGCGCGCTGCTGCGCTTCCTTCAGCGCTTTCAAGGCCAGGGCGGGCACATCGGCTTCCAGGCGGTCGTCATCCTGCGTAGCCATCGTTGGTTCTCCGGAGGTTGGAATTCTGCGCATGATCTACGCCTCCCTTATGTTGATATTCTATCACGGGCAGTTCGGATGTCAGCATTTCTTGGCTACGCGCCCGACGAGTACGGCTGATGGCTTGCGGCAAAACGCCGGCCTTCTTTGCCCAATTTGCCGAGAGTGCGGCGAATTCCGGAAAATCCGGTTGCACCGTGCGTATCGCTTGTGCCGATAAAGACGGACAGTGGGATTCCATTCCGCGCCTGTGCCCCTATTGGCGAGCGAAATCATGCAAATGCGTCTGATGTTCGGTCTAGGCATGTCGGCTCTGCTTTGTTCCTATGGCGTGGCCTTGGGCCAAGAGAGGAACATCGGCGGAACGCTTCTGCCGTCGGCGGATTTAGTGCAAGTGCAGGTAAAAGACCCGCAGCCGCCGCAACCAAAAAAGGAAGCGCCGCCCCCGGACGTTGGCGATCCGTTCGCGGCCGCTCCGCAGACGACGAGTTCCGCACCCTCCGGCGTCAATCATCACATGATCGGCGATTTCCCCGGTTTCTCGACGCTCAAGATCGTCACGACTCCGACGTTCCAGTACGTGACTTTCAAGGTGCTGAAAGCGAACCCGGACTTCAGACCGCCGGATGAAGGAGGATCCGAGCAACCCCCGGGACCTCCCGCCACGATCGAGGTTCCCGTCACGGTGAAGGTCGCAGGCGTCCTCCGCAATGTCGTGCGCGTACCCAGCGCGGCGCAGGGATCCTTCAAGATCGGCGAGAACGAAAGCCCCATCCCGCAAGATCGCTGTTTCTTCACCGTCAATTATTTCAATAACGTTCGCGGCCTGGGCGCCGGCGGCGATGTGCCTCGTACCGAATCATCGTCGATTGTCGTCGACGGCGTTCCGGTGCCCTTCACGTTTTTCAATCCCGGCGCGCCCCCCGTTCGCCTCGATGTTCAGCGGCAGGTCTTTGGCTTTGAGAAGACGTTTCTGGACGGCGACGCCTCGTTCGGCGTGCGCGTGCCGTTCTTTCAACAGCACGGCGATGGCTCGTATACCGAAGATGGCCTGGGCGACATTTCCATGATTCTGAAGTACGCCCTCCTTTACGACCGTCTGGCCAGCAACGTGTTCACCGTGGGCTTCGTTTGCACGATCCCCACCGGTTCGAGCATTCAAACCGTGAACGGGAGGGTTCATCCGACATTGCTGCAACCCTTCATTGGCGGACTGTGGAGTATGGGCGATTTCTTCGTCCAAGGATTCTCCTCGGTCGTGTGCCCCACCGATTCGCGCGACGTGACGCTGGCGTTCAACGATATTTCCTTCGGCTATTGGCTTTATCGCGGACTACCGGACGAGTATTTGCGGTCGATCGTCCCCGTCGTGGAGTTGCACGTCACCACGCCGCTAACGAACCGAAGCGAGTTGAATCCCATCTTTGTTCCCGATATGTTCATTTGCACGGGCGGCGTGCATTTTGGGCTGGGAACACGCTCGGTGCTGACGTTGGGCGCGGCCAGTCCCGTCTCCGGGCCGCAACCCTTCGGCTACGAAGGCATCGTCCAGTTCAACTACTATTATTAACGGCAACGAGGGTTCGACCTCGGCGCGGATGAGCCTCATGAACGACCATATTCTCACCCTCGGTCAGCAGACCTTGTCCTACGCCCTGAGTCCCGCGTCCGGTCCGCCGCTGCTCTTAGTGCATGGGGTAACGCGGAAGTGGCAAGACTTCGTCCCCATCCTCCCCGCGCTGACCTCGCGCTGGCAAGTGACCGCCCTCACGCTGCGCGGGCATGGCGGCTCCTCGCCCACGCCGGGCTGTTATCTTCTGAGCGACTACATCGATGACGCGGAAGCGATGCTGCGGGAAGTTTGCAAGCGGCCGACCGTTGTCTTGGGGCATTCCCTGGGCGCGCTCGTTGCCGTGGGGTTGGCGGCGCGGCGACCGGAACTCGTCGCGGCTTTGATCCTGGAAGAACCGCCGTCGCATCGCCTGGTGCCGCACATTCGCCAGACGCCATTCCACGCGCTGTTCACCGGCTTGCGGCAACTCGCGGGCAAGAAACGCTCGATCGCGGAGACCACCCAACTGGTCGGCCAAATCGAGATGCCGCACGGCGAAGGCACGATTCGGCTGGGCGACATCCGCGACGCCACTTCGCTGCGCTTCACCGCGCGCTGTCTAGAAGACCTGGATCCCGAGGTGCTCACGCCGTTGATCGAAGGTCGGCTGCTCGAAGGGTTTGATTGGCCGGACAACGTGTGCCGCGTCAAATGCCCCACGCTGCTCCTGCGCGGCGAAGTGGGACTTGGCGGCATGCTCGGCAAGGACGACGCCGACGAAATGGCGAGCGCCATGGCGGATGCAGCCGTACTACAAGTGCCGAATGTGGGCCATCTGTTGCACTGGCTGGCTACGGAGGAGACGCTGCGTTACGTGCTGGGATTTCTGGAATCGCTGCGTGAGGAATGACATCGCGCCCGAAAGCCCAGGGACGGCCGTCCCTGGGCTTTCGGGCGCCGCAGTGCGGAAACCGCTAACCTCCTGGTTCCCATCACAATTCGGTGATATGATCGAAATATGAGCATCACTCGAACAGAACGAATCGCTACCAATCCTCAGATATGCGGCGGAAAGCCTTGCATCGCCGGAACTCGCATCCGGGTGCAGGACGTATTCGTTTGGCATGAGCTTCAAGCACTCTCGGCCGATGAAATTGTCTCACTTTTTCCTCAGCTGAGCATGGCGGACGTGTACGCGGCGCTCACCTATTACTGGGATCATCGAGAACTCATTCAAACGCAAATGCGTGAAGAAGACGAGTTTGTGGAGCGGATGCGGCGTCAGACTCCGTCTGTCTTAGAGAGGAAACTGGCACAATCCCATGCCAAGGACAATACGGTTTCACCTGGATGAGCATGTGCATCCCGCAATCGCGGAGGGACTTCGCCGTCGAGGAATTGACGTGACGACTGCGGAGGAAGCGAGCCTTCTTGGAGCGGTAGATTCCCAACACATTGCCTTTGGACTGAATCAGGGACGAGTAATCTACACGTCGGATTCCGATTTTCTGCGAATTCACGACGCGGACATCGAGCACCACGGCATCGTGTACTGCCATCAGCAAAAGCAATCGATTGGAAAGATCATTCGTGGACTCGAACTTATTTGGGAGGCTTTGGAATCCGACGAAATGCGGAATGAGGTCGAGTATATTTAGAGGGCGCTTTTTTTTTCGTCGCGCATTGCCGTCAGCGGACGCCCTTCGTTTAATAAAAGGTTCCATAGCAAGCAGGTTCGAGCGATCAAGGCGAAAAGTCATGCACATTAAGAAAGACGATACGGTTTACGTGCTTACCGGCGACGACAAGGGCAAACGAGGCCGGGTGTTGCGCGTCCTGTTGGGCGAGGGCAAGCTCGTCGTCGAGGGCATCAATCGCGTTTATCGCCACATGAAGCCCAACCGACGCAATGCCCAGGGCGGCCGGCTTTCCAAGGAAATGCCCATCCAAATCTCCAACGTCGCCCTCATCGATCCCACCACGGGCAAGGCGACCCGCGTGAAGGTCAAGATCCACGACGACGGCACCAAGGAACGCCTGGCCCAGTCCGGCGCCTCACTCGGTCGTATCACCATCAAGCCGCGCAAAAAGAAAACGGCTGAGTAGACTCGATGGCGAGCCGGAAGCGTCAGCGCCCGGAGAACGCACCACACTCCGGGCGCTGACGCTTCCGGCTCGCCGTTTTAGCCCTCCAAATCCACGTCGCGCCAGTCGGTCACGAACATGTGCCCCGGTTTGTGCGTGACGACTAGCGGCAACTTCGCTTGCATCACCACGGCCTGCGGCGTTACGCCGCATGCCCAAAACACCGGCACTTCGCCCGCCCCAATCTCGACCGCATCGCCAAAATCCGGTTTGTCGATCTCATGGATGCCGATCGCCGCGGCATCGCCGATATGGATCGGCGTGCCATGCGCCCGAGGAAATCGGCCGCACACCTCGACGGCCCGGATCGCCTGCGCCGGCGTCATCGGCCGCATCGACACGACCATCGGGCCGTGAAACACGCCCGCGGGACGACAGGCGATGTTGGTGCGATACATGGGCACATTGCAACCCGCTTCGATATGACGCACGGGCAATCCCGCGGCGAGCAGAGCGTTTTCGAAGGTAAACGAACATCCGAGCAGAAAGCTAATCCAATCGGGTTGCCAGACATCGGCGAGGTGCGTGCGCTCCTCGGCGAGTTTGCCGTGGCGATAGACGAGGTATTGCGGGATGTCGGTGCGGAGGTCCGCGTCGGCTGCGAGGTTGCGTGGGCGCGGATCGCCGGGTTCGGTGACGTCGAGCACGGGACACGGTTTCGGGTTGCGTTGGCAGAACAGCAGAAAGTCGAACGCGAGCTCGCGCGGCACGATGACCAGGTTGGCCTGGACATGGCCCAGGGCAAGGCCCGGCGTGGGGCCCGTCCAGCGACGTGCGCGGATCTCGGCGCGAAGTTCCGCGGCGGTGGCGTTTTGGAGGTTCATGGGAGTATTGTACCTACTTGATGAGGTCGCCGCAGCCGGTAAGCACAGCTGCGTAATCCTTCCAAGACACGCCGTCGACGCTGACGCTGGGTTTGCCGAGAACGCCGTCGACCAAGGGGCCTTTGTCGACCATCGCTTTCAAGATGCGTTGTTCGATGTCCGCATGGAAAACGGACGGGGCGGGAGTTTTTCCGAGCAAGCCGTAGATACCGGCGGCGAGGGCGTAAGCGCCCCAGTTGCTGATGCCGCAGACAATGAGGCGTTGGGTTGGCACACGGCAGGCGATAAGGCCGCCGTTGGGGATGTTGGCGTGGAGGATGTCCCAGGGGATTTTGCCCATGCCGATTTCGTTGCCGCCGTCGCCGACGGCGAGGGTGACGACTTCGTTTGCCGCTCCGGTCGCTGACGCTCCCGGCTCGCCTGGTGAGTCGGGAGCGTCAGCGACCGGAGTCCGCGTTTCGAACAACCAATGGGCCGGGCTCATGCGATCGGTGACGTCGAGACCGCGCATGGTATGGCAACGATTCTGGTGTTCGTCAGGAACCGCGTCGACGAAGTCGAGATAGGTTTCGCCGAGAGCGCCGTCGGGTCCAAGTTGCCGTTGCAGCGATTCCAGCGTGTGCGAAGGTCCGACGCGTTCCAGCGCCAGCAGGTGCGTGGGCATGCCGCCCGCCTGTTCGAGAAAACGTTTGCGATAGGCGTCGGGGCCGAGTGTGCCGGCTTCACGCGGTCCGGGCAGGGTGAGAACCGCGATCTCCTTGCGCAACCCGCAAACGGCGATGCCGGCTTCCAGCGCGGGGACGGCGAAGGCGTCGGCGGCGATAAGCACGCGGATGCCGAGAGGAAACAGGGCCCGGGCCAGAAAAACGGCGCCAAGCGGTCCGTCCGTTTCGCCGGCCGGCGGCTTGGCATGCGGAATAAAGAACCCGGTCACGACGGCGAGTGTCGCATTCGGCGTTTCCACAATTGACCGGCAGGCGGCATCCAGATCGCCGGGGCAGACGGTAAGCAGATTACGATTGGATACCTTGGCCAAACCGCGATTGCCGATGTCGTGCTGGATCAGAGCGCGGAGTTTATCGAAGTCGATGGGCATTTTTGTGGTGCCGGTATTCTACCGGCACGAATTAAGGGAAGGAACGGATTTCGTGCTCCATGGTTGCGCCTGGGAATTGGGGTGACGGCTCGGCTTCTACTCGTGCCGGTAGGATACCGGCACCACAACTTCTATTCGTGCCGGTAGGATACCGGCACCACAACACGCCTCATTTCTTTCCTTTGGGATCGAACAAAAGATACGCGAAACGGCCGCGCCAGGGTTTGGGGATCTCGGCGACGAGGGTAATCGGTTCGTAGCGGATGGGGTGCAGGAAGGTAAGGCTGCGGGCGTGGAGGGCGATGGCTTTGCCGAAGGTATGCACGGAGCCGTAGCGGGCGTCGCCGACGATGGGATGGCCGTGGTGGGCGAGTTGGACGCGGAGTTGATGGGTGCGACCGGTCTGCGGGCGGACTTCCAGCCAGGCGAGGTTGCCGTGAATGCCCTTGCGGGCGAAGTGAAGCAGGGCTTGCTTACTGCCGGGGGCCTGCGGTTCGGTGACGTCGACGCGGTGGGTGTCCTTGTTTTTGCGCAGCCAATCTTCGAGGCTGCCGGCCATGGTCTGGATGGCGCCTTCGACGATGGCCCAATAGACCTTCTCGATCGTCCCTTCGCGAAATTGCTCGCAAAGTCGGGCGGCGGCCTTGCTGGTGCGTGCATAAATAATGACGCCGGAGACAAGCTTGTCGAGCCGATGGACGATACCCAAGAAGACGTTGCCGGGCTTCTTGTATTTCTCGCGAAGGTACGCCTTCACCATGCGATCGAGCGTTTCCTCCTCGCCCTGAAAATGGGCGCTGGTGACGCCGGTCGGCTTGGCGACCGCGATGCAATGGTTATCTTCGTACAGGATTTCCAGCGATGGTTCAGGCATGGAAGTCGGATGCTCTCGATGGCCGCTCGCTTTGGCACTCACGGCAAGAGCGGCCCCAGGTTAGAAAACGATTCTCGCAGCGTCATTCTAACCATATCCCGAACCCGAGGTTGAAAAAAGGAAGCGTTGCATTGACGCAGGCGGCGGTTAGAGTGGGGGCGGGCGCTTCTCTTTCTCGAATGCAAGGCCAAAGCCATGACGCGTAACTACTCTGTCGGCATTCTCGTCCTATTGTCGATCGTCATGCCGGGACTTGCTCAGGTGAAGGAGCGGCCGAAAAAAGAGCGCGACGGACCAGGGCTGGAAGGACTCAAAGCGCTGCGCAACGAAGATCCGGACGTGCGCTGGAAGGCGGCGGCGGTACTGGTGCGGTTGGGGCCGGTCGCCAAGTTTGCCTCCAAGGATTTGCGCGAGGCGTTTCGGGAAGAAACCGATCTCGACGTCAAGGTGAAGATGGCCGAGGCGATCTGGGCGGTGGATCGGCCGATATCGAGCGTACTCACGCCCTTCTTGATCGAGGCGCTTGCGGTGAAGGATCCCGAGATACGGATCGGCGCCGCGGGGGTGCTTGGGCAGATGGGCGTCCGGGCCAAAGTCGGCGTTCCGCATCTGATCTCGCGTTTGAAAGACGAGGCGATATCCGTGCGCATCGCGGCGGTGTTGGCGCTGGGCGAGATCGGCCCGACGGCGCAAAAGGCGGCCGAACCCATATTGGCGATGATTCACGAAAAGGAAGATCCACTCGTCGATTCGATGGCGGCGATCGCGCTGGGTATGATGGGGCCGGAGGTGGCGCCGCTTTTGACCAAGGCGCTGGAAGATCCTTTGCAGCGCAAGCGCATGGCGGCGGCGTTCGCGTTGGGAGATTTGGGGCCGGTCGCCAAGGATGCCGTGCCGGGACTCGTGAAGTTGCTCAACGACAAGGAAACCCTGGGCCCCGCCATCGTCCTGCGCGCGCTGGGCAAGATCGGCGCGGAGGCGAAAGCCGCGGCGCCGGCCATCGAACCCTTCCTATTGGCGAAAAACCCCGACACGCGCTTGGAGGCGGCGTTGTGCGTGTATCTCGTCCAAGGCGACGCCAAGCACCTTCCCATTGTCGCGAAGTACCTGACGGACGAGAAAGCGGGCGTGCAGTACGAAGCATGTCTCGTCCTCAAGCGTTTCGGCGTGAAAGCCAAGGAAACGGCGCCGACGCTGCGGGAACTCCTCAAACATCGCGATTTCAAAATTCGCATGGCGGCGGCCGTCGCGCTCTGGTCGGCGACTGAAAAGGCGGAAGAATCGCTAAAGGTGTATCGCGCGACGATCGACAACAGCGATAACGCGATCCGAGGCCGAACGCTGGAATACTTGACGGAAATGGGACCGGCGGCGGCGCCTCTCTTGCCGCTCATTCGCGAAGCGGCGCGGGACGACAACGATTGGGTGCGCAATCTCGCACGGGGCCTGTTAACGAAGCTGCAAGACGCGAAATAGGCGCGGCGCGCGAAAATGTTCCGTAAATGCCAACGGGGAAAGGTTGACAGACGGCGCAAGGCTTTGTTAGTTTGAAGTTATTGGCGCGGCGGCATGTCTCATTTGGAACGGCCGGTTTTCACAAACCTGTCCCGGCCCTGGCCTTTCGGCCCTTCTTGTTCGCTGCCGAGGGAGAAATACGCAATGGCGGCACCGCAACCTGGGGTGTGGGGCATTGACTTGGGGCAATGCGCTCTCAAAGCCATCCGGCTGCAAGAAGTGGACGGCGAAGTCAAGGCGACCGCCTTCGACTACGTCGAACATCCCAAAATCCTGAGCCAACCGGACGCCGACCCGGATCAGCTGACGCGCGAGGCGCTGGAGCAATTCCTGTCGCGCAACAAGCTGAAGGGCGACATCGTCGTCATCAGCGTCCCGGGCCAGACCGGCCTGGCGCGCTTCGTCAAGCTGCCCCCGGTCGAAGAAAAGAAGGTCGCGGAGATCGTCAAGTTCGAGGCCAAGCAACAGATCCCCTTCCCCCTGGAAGAAGTGGTCTGGGACTTCCAAAAAATCGGCTCGGGCGAAGTGACGGACGGCTTCGCGCTGGAGACCGAGATCGGCCTGTTCGCCATGAAACGCGACATGGTCAACCGGGCCATCCAGCAGTTTCGCGATGTCGGCGTGGAAATCCATATCGTGCAGATGGCGCCGTTGTCTTTGTGCAACTTCGTCTCCTACGAACAACTCAAGAAAGACGCCGGCGCCGCGCCGTCGGAAGACGCCGATCAAGCCTGTGTCGTCGCCCTGGAAATCGGCACCGACAACTCCAACCTCATTATCACCGACGGCAACAAGATCATCTGGCAGCGCCCGATTCCACTGGGCGGCAACCATTTCACGCGTGCCCTCACCAAGGATCTAAAGCTCACGTTCGCCAAGGCCGAGCATTTGAAGCGCAACGCCATCAAATCTCCGGACCTCAAGAAGATTTTGGCGTCGCTGAAGACGGTGCTCAACGACTTCGTGGGCGAGGTGCAGCGGAGCCTGGGATATTTCACGAACACCCATCGCAATGCCAAGATCGAGTATATGCTCGGCCTGGGCAACGCCTTTCGTCTGCCCGGTTTGCAGAAATACTTGCAGGAAAAATTGCAGCTGGAAGTGCGCAAGCTGACGAAGTTGGAACGCATCACCGGCGACGAAGTGTTGGCGGCCCCCCAATTCAGCGAGAACATTCTCACCTTCAGCGTTGCCGTGGGGCTCGCGCTTCAGGGATTGCGCAAATCGCACATTTACACGAATTTGTTGCCCAACGAAATCAAGTTCGAGCGACTCGTCCGCGCCAAGAAGCCCTGGGCGGCCGCGGCGGTGGCGGCGCTGATTTTGGCGATCGCCGGCATCACCTTCGCGAGCAGCATCGAGTTTGGCGCCGTCAAAAACAAAAAGCTCGACGACGCCATCGCCCTGAGCAAGAAGGCGATCGACGAGGCGAATGCCCTCAACAAGCAATACGACGACGAAGTCGCCAAGATCGACGCCAGCAAAAAGGCCATCGACCTGATCGGCGCCGGCGTGGACCAAAGACTCAACTGGCGCCTTTTGTACCAGTACGTGAACATGGCGTTGCCTCGGCCGGACGGCTCCAACCTGTCCAAGCGGGCGGTCAGCGGCCGCAACGTTCTGGAAACCTACGTGACGAACCAGGCGAAGGAAGCGCTGCAGATGCTGGATGAGCGGCGCTTCGCGAACGTGGAGGGCGTGGAAAACGCGAAAAAGCCGGAACAGCGCCGTAAAGAAGAAGAACAGATCAAGAAGAATCTCATCCAAATCAACGTGGAGGGGGTGAACGCCCTCTACACCGAAGACGTGCCGGCGTTCTTCAAGGCGATCTCGGAAAAGAACACGTTTCGCGGCATGGAGCCGCGCATCGAACTCCCGCTCGCCAAGGAGTTGCGCGCCGGCAAGAAACGAGAAGAATTGGACGAGTCGGTGAAAAAGGTCGTGCCGGAGAAAGCTTGGATCATTGAGATCCGCGGCTACGCCTATCACAACAAGAAGGCCGACTTCGTCGAAGACACGATTTTGGAAAACCTGGCTCGGCCTGAGAAAATGTTCCAGGGCAAGGAAGGCAAATTGCCGCCCGACCTGGTCAAGAAGGTGCAAGAGCGGGTGCGTTTCCTATTCTTGTATCAGCTGGAAACGATTGAAAATGTTCGTCCCGGACAGTTCGCACTAATTGGCTCCAGCAGCTTACCGGGCTTGATCGCGGGCGGCAAGGACAAGGGCGGCAGCGGGCCGGTTCCCGGCGGCGGGCCCATGGGCGCAGAGGGCATGGGATCCGGCGCGCCTGTGGAAGGCGGCGTGCCGAAGGTGGATCGTTCCGGCTGGGCGCCGACCGGGCCAGTCGCCAGTTCCGTACTAAAGGGCGGGGGCGGCGGCGGCGCGCCAGGTGTGCCTGATGCAGTTCCCATGGGGCCTCCGATCATGCCGGGCAAGGGTGACGGCATATTCAAGAAAGACGACATCGTCGTCGCCCCGCGCACGGAATTCATTATCTTCTTCGTCTGGAATGAGCCTGTCTTGGCGTGGGACGCGACCGCGAAGGTAGGCGAATAAGACGACGTTCTTGAACATCCCCAAATATCGGCAGGAATTGGCAGGGTCGAAATCATGAAGTTCAATCTCGACAAAGACGCTCTTAAGAAGCACCATTACTGGGTCGTGGCGGGCGGAGCGCTGCTGCTCTCGCTGGTCGCGCTCTTCATGTTGCGAACGGGCGTGCGCGCCAACATCAACGCCGAAAAGAAGAAGCTCGAAGGAAGTTTCACCGAGATCGAGTCAGCCTCGGGCAAAGAAGTGAAATCCAAAGCGTCCATCGAGGCCAAGCGCAAGGAGGCGGAGGATTTCAAGGCTCAGGAAGTCGTGGTCTGGAAAAACGCCTCCCAAAAACAGGCCGATCTCATTCGCTTCGCCCCGGATGTCGAGGCGAAGTACAAGTTCAATCGCGATCCTCTGACGGACGAAATCGGCTTCTTCTTGACCTCCGTGGATGTCCACGGCGAGGCGATGGAACTGGACGCCCAACCTCTCGAAGGCAATACCTTCAAAGGAACCATCCTGACGACTAGCGAGTACAAAATTACCGCCAAGGGACCGGTCAAATACAAAGAACCCGCGAAAGTCAAAGGCGAGGAACCAACCGAGAAAACGCAGGAAATGACCTATACGTTGTACAACACGCCGACCGTCAAGTTGAAGCGCGAAGGTCTGGACGGACAGGAGGTGTTCGGCGGTCTACGCATCGGGGACAAGATCACCGCCAAATTCGAGCGCGGACGTTATTTCAACGACCTGCTCACCCAGCAAGAACGCACGGACTTCTCCAACAGTTATCGGGACCAATACATCGGCATTCTCAAGCAAGTCGATCCGATTACGACCGAAGAAACCGGCGTCGTGCAGTTGGGAATGGGCAACCGGGATTTTTGGCCTTTCCCCGGCAAGCCGCCCGAAACCCCGATGAAGTTCATTCACATCATCGACAAGGCAGAATTAGTCCCCACGCAAGACTTTTCCGAATTGGCCTGGATCGCCCAGGAGAACGTTTGGATCCAACGTGAACTTTACCGTCTGGTGGATCAAGCCAACGGTTACGTGCGCAATTTCGAAGAAGTCGTATCGAAGGACAAGAAGAAGGATGTCTGGATCGGCAAGAACGCTTATTGGCAAGCGGAACTGAAACTGGATGCCGCGAAGGAACCGGCCACCCTCGCCGTGACCTTGCGGAACCTGCTGGCAAGGCGGCAGGGCTTGGGAGTGACGCTGCTCGTCTGGTTCAAGAATGCCAAGGAACCGGAACGCGTACCGGTCAGCGGCGCGTCGGCACGCGACGCCAAGAGCGACAAGGGCGACAGTAAGGGCAATAGCTTCTCCACGACCGTGGCATTGGCCGATGGCGTTGAACGCGGTCCGATCGAACGCGTGGAGCAACTGCTTAGTTGGGATTTGGCGGCCGTCAAGCGCATCGACGAAATCGGTTTGGGCGCCGACGCCGAAGTAACCCCCCATTCGCATCGCACGTTCCCGATCGCTCTTAAGCCATTCAAGGAGGAGAAGAAAGCGGTCGCCGCGGAAGTCGAAGTGGGCGGGATGCCCCCGATGGGAATGCCTCCCGGCGTCCTTCCCCCCGCGGGAGGCGGCCCCGGCGGACTGGGCGGCGGAAAAATAATTCCGGGCGGAAAGAATCGCTATATCGAAGTGAGCCAACAGGCGCGGCGCGTGCCGGTCGTGGTGTCGCTGATCGTCGATCAGCAACATGTGGACCGCGTGCAGACCTCGTTCGCGAATTCGAAGCTGCGTTTCTTGACGACGCAGGTGCTGATGAATCGCTATCCGTATTCGCTCAATCCAAACCTCAATAAAAAAGCCGACACGGGTGGCATCGGCGTACCGCCGTCGGTCGGCCCCATGGGGCCGGGACCGATGGGACCGAGGTTGCCCATGGAAGGCGCGGGCAGCGGCAGTCCCATGGGCGGGACGCCCGGAGCGGGCTTCCCGATGGAAGGCGGGCCGGGCGGCTTCGGCGACGATTTCGGCGGCGGCACGCGCAGCAACGACGAACTCGAAGCCAATGTGGAACTGGTGATCTACGGCGTGGTCACCTTGTACGAACGGTATCCGCCCAAGCAGGAAAACCCCGTGGCCGCTGAATAAGCCGGCCCGAATTTGCCGTGAAAAAGAGGGGACGATTTCAGTGCCCCCGTCTTTTATACGACGCCTTGTCATCGGCCGATGATTTCAAGTTCCGCGAAAAAGCCGAACGGAGGAGAGACAGCCATGCCCAAGATGAAAATGAAGTTTGATTTTAGTCGAGTGAAAGCGTTCCTTCTGGCAAAGGGGGAGCGGATCGCGTTGGGGGTGTGCGGCGGCATCGCGCTGCTCCTGCTCGCCGTCACCTTCATGGGCGCGATGGGCGCCGGAAAGCCGACCAAGAGCAGCCAGCCGACTTGGGACAAGGCGTTCGCCACGCAAACGGCCGCGCTAAACTCGAAAATCAAAAGCGCGTTTGAAGCAGTTGAACCGGAACCGGGCACGGGCACGGGCACGGGCACGACCGATGGGCCGCCGCCGAATGAAGGCGTTTGGGGGGAAGTGAGACCGATCGACCAGCAGAATCCATTCTTCCAGTTGCCCGATCCCGTCGACACGAATCGGCGGCGCCCGTTGATCCTTTCGCCGCGCGACGAACGCGTGTTCGAGCAGGTGTTTCAAGGCGGCTCTTTCGCGTACGACTTCGATCTCAAATCGAAAAAAGTGGACGTGTTCAAGACCGGCGGCGTGGGCGGCCCCGCGGGCGTAGGCGGTCCGATGCCGCCGATGGGCGGGGTCGGCGGAGTGGCGGGAACCGAACCGTTGCCCGTAAAGTTGTTTCGTCCGATTCGCCTGGTGGTGGTTTCGGCGGTGTTCCCCCTCAAGGCCCAGATGGAAATGTATCGCACCGCGCTGCGCCATCCGACCATGGAGGATCTTCTCGCCAAGGGCGACATTCCCAAGGCGGTGGGCCTCATCGTCTATCGATCCGAAAAGAACTCCGACGGATCGTGGACCAAGGCACAAGCGCTCTATGACGCCAACCCCAAGACGGGCGAAACGAAAATCGACTACAAGAATTTCACGCAGACGTACGAATTGTTTTGGCGCGGCATGTTCGACACCTTGGAGCCCAATATCTTCGGGCCCCAAGCGATCGGAGGCTTGATGACGCCGTTGCCCTTGATGGCGAATGCCGAGATTCCCGCGCCAAAGCTGATGGGCATTACGGTCGATGAGACGTTGCGCTTGAAAGTCGGCGTGGGCGGAGTTGGTCCGATGGGCGGCGTGCCCATGATGCCCGCGCCTATGGGCGGCGGCGGCTTGCCCGGTTTTCCCGGCACGCAGGGCAAGGACGGCGGCGACGCGGGAGGCGGCGTTGTCATGCTGACCGAACCGGTCTCGGTCGAAAAGTTTCCGATGCAAAAGGAGCGGTTTTTGGGTACGCTCAATGCGTTTCCAGCGCGCGAGGCTCTGCTCGGTTTCTCCATGGGCATCGGAGCGGAAGGCGGTCCTGGTCCTGGTCCCATGCCGCCGGTCGTGGCAGGGATGCCCCCCATGGGCGGGGAACCTTGGATCCCCGGCAAGGACGGCTTCGGCGGCATCATGCCGCCGGAGGACGCGGTGATTCGTTTCGTCGACGCCGATGTGTTGCCCGGCAAAACCTACAAATATTGGGTCAAGGTTCGCTTCGCCAATCCCAGTTTCGGCCCCAGGTGGGAGAAGGAAGTCGCCTTCCCGGAACTGACAAAGGAGTTGGAAATCGCCTCCGCCAACTGGTGGGAAGTGCCGCGTGAGGTATCCATTCCCAATGAATTTTTCTATTACGTGGTCGACGAGACGCCGCGAGCCGACATTCGCGACGGCTCGGATCATCCGCGGCGGGTGCATGCGAAGGACGATTCCATCGCCATGCAAATCCATCAATGGATTCGGGTGACCACGCATGAAGGGCGCGATGTCCCGATCGGCGATTGGGCGATCGCGGAACGATTGGTGATTCGCAAGGGCGAGTTCATCGGCCGACAAACGGTGAAAGTCGAATTGGCCGAGTGGGAAAAGAAACAAAACGCCTTCCGATTGAATACGCGTGCCGAGAAAATCAAAAAGGGAAAAGGCGAGGTCACGGGAATCGCCGTCGATTTCAGCGGCGACTTCAGCCTCAGTCGCACGATCCCGCGCAAGTATGCCCTGGTTGACTTCGAAGGCGGAAAGCTGCGGACGAAAGTCGGCGCCCTAACCTTGAATGAGGAAACGGCGATCGAGGCATTGATCCTCACGCCGGACGGCAATTTGACGGTGCATAACTCGCAAGATGACCTAAGCGCGGCGCCGCGCGTCCGACGCGTGGAAAACTGGCGCAAACGCATTGACGAAATTTCAAAGGCCGGTTTCGGCGGCGGCGGTCTTCCCGGCGTCGGCGGCAGTCCATGACCGGATCGAAGGATTCCAGATCATGCAAAGCAAGAAAGCGGCCCCTGCAAAAGCAAGGGGCCGCTTTTTTTTGACACCTCCACGAAGGCACGAAGGCTGGGTGCGCTAATCGGTTGAGGACATGTGTGGCCCGATCAGGAAAGGGAGGAGAGTTTTTCGATTAAGACGATTGTGCGGACTAATCCAGCGCAAGGTTGGCGGAATTTCGCTTTCGACTTGTAAGGAGTCGCCGTCTTTTCCGATAAGTTGCGCAGCGATAGTTGGGTTTGACTGATTGGAAAACGGCGCTAGAATTGAGATGCACCCAGCGCCGGTCAGGCGGGCCTGCCCGCCAAGTCCGAGGAGGTCGCCATGTGGTATTACAATTCCGATCACCCGCTCCGCCGTTATTTTTCCGGTTTGACCGAGCAAACGTTCATGGACAGCGTCGGGATGGCGGATCCGGAAGTCATCGACTACCTTTCGCTTCTTTTGTCCCGCTTCGTGCACATCGACGCATTGCGCAAATTGCACGCGGAATCCGGCAAGAAACTCGAGGAAGTGGCCGACATGCTGCTCGAGGCGGAGTCGATGCCGCCGGAGACGCGCACGTCGCGCGAGGTGCATCGCCACATCGGCGACTACACGTTGTTTTGGACCGGCGTCTATCCGGAGGCGCTGCGGAAGTTGCGCAGCGTTTTTAACAAGGACCATTTCATCGATTACTGCCAGCAAGGCAAACGGTCCTATCTCATCGCCAGTCAGTTCCAGACCGATCCGTATACGGAAGAAGCGCCCGTGTTGCGCCGGCTCAGCGAGCAATTCGAATTGTGCGCCTATGGACTCACCCAGGTGCGCAAGGAATGGGAAAAGGCCCGGCATAATCCGCATCATTTTGAATGAAATTGGCTTGCGCGCCTCGCCGCGACGTGGGACAATGGACGAAATGAAGAAGTCCGTTCCGGGTCCGGAGGATGCATCCATGAGCCAGCCTCGCCTTGGCCGCCGCGCCTTTCTTTCCGCGACTGTCGCGTCAGGCATCACGGCGAGTCTGGCCGATGCGGGCAGACCGGCGCCGCGACGCCTTCGCGTCGCCGCGGTGTATACCGTTTTGCGATTCCGCTCGCACGCCTTCAACATCCTCGAAAGCTTTCTGAGGCCGTATCTTTTCAACGGCGAAGCGACGCAATCCGGAATGGACATCGTCTCGCTCTACGCGGATCAACGCGCGCCGGAAGGCGACCTTACCGACGAAGTCGCGCGCCGATTCAAGATCTCCATCCACAAGACCATTCGCGGGGCATTGACCTTGGGGGGTAAGGAACTGGCGGTCGATGCGGTGCTTTCCATCGGCGAGCACGGCGTGTATCCGCTCAACAAACTGGGCCAGACGGAGTATCCGCGGAAGCGCTTCTTCGATGAGATCGTCGCCGTAATGAGGGATTCGCGCCGCTTCGTTCCCGTCTTCAACGATAAGCATTTGTCCTACCGTTGGGATTGGGCGAGGCAGATGTACGACACATCGCGCAAGCACGCCATTCCGCTGCTGGCGGGGAGTTCCGTGCCGCTTGCGGAACGGCGGCCAGCATTGGAACTGCCGGCGGACGGGCGCATCGAAGAAGCGATTTCCATCCACGGCGGCGGCGTGGAGAGCTACGACTTTCACGCCTTTGAATTGTTGCAGTCGATGGTGGAGTCCCGGCGCGGCGGCGAGACGGGCATCACCCATGTGCAATTTCTCCAGGGCGATGCCCTCTGGCAGGCTGCGAAAGACGGGCTTTGGTCCGTCGCGCTGGCCGAGGCGGCGCTGGCGGCCGAGTTCGGCAAGAAACTACCTGACTGGCGGCGTCCCATGAGCAAGGCCGTTCCGCACGGCATCTTGCTCACCTATCGCGACGGCCTGCGCGGCATGATCTTAAAGGTGGGAGGCAGCGGCACACGCTGGAATTTCGCCTGCCGCATTGCGGGCGAGAAGGCGCCGCGCGCCTGCCGCTGGTATGTCGGCCCCTGGGGAAATCGCAACTTGTTCATGGGACTTTCGCACGCGATCCAACACCTGTTTCGCACGCGCGAAGAACCCTATCCGGTGGAGCGGACGTTGCTGGCGTCCGGCGTGTTGGACGCGGCGATGCATTCGCGGGCGGAGTCGCGCCGGCGGGCCACGCCCCAGCTGGAGCTTGTGTATCGTCCACGCGACTTCCGCGCCTTTCGCGAAAACGGAGCGTCGTGGACGATCCTGGAAAAGGTCCGGGAAACGAAAGATCTCGACCCGATCGGACGAGGCAAATAGCTAATAACGATGCGCGAACGCTTTTGGAATGGTGCCGTCGACTTCCGAGGGCACCGCGAACGGCTTGTCATCGCGCTTTTGGAAGATGTTCAGAATCATGCCGTCGTCCTGGGCGAACTGATGGGCAAAGTCCTTGAGCGGCATGGTCGCGGGAATATCCTGCGTGCTGCCCTGTTTGCGCAGCCACATGCCGATCCAGTTGTAGTTGTTGCGGGCGACGAGGTTGGAGAAAAAGGTCGGCTTATAATTGAAGAAACCGTGGGTGTTCATGCCGGTCCAGGGCACGTCGTGGAACATGAAACCACCGGGTTTGGTCATTTCATGAATGAGTTTATAGGAGTTGAGTTGGTTTACGACGTGCTCCGTTGTGCCGCAATTCGTCACCAGATCGAATTGGTTGGCGAATTTGGACGGCAGACTATCAAAGTTGAGATCGAGGTGAATGCACTCCAATTCGGCGCCCAGATCAATGCACTTGTATTCGATGTCGCAGAATTCCCAAACATGGCGGGCGTAAACCTTGGAGACGAGTGTGTCGACTTCCGCGTTGGTGGGCTTGCGGGGACTGAAGGCCTCGACGAAAGGACGAACGTAATCGGCCGATGCCGAAGTTGCCTGGGCCCCGACATCCATGACGCGTTTGATTCGCCCCATCACGCCGGATTTGCGTAGTTCCGCGAGCCGCAACAGCGCCGTTCCACCGTATCCCATGTCGCAACCTCCGTTTTGCCTTCCGCTCTGTCCGTCGTGAAAAACGAAACAACAGGCGAGGATTATCGCGGTCGCGGGAATTTGGGTCAAGTCGCTTTGGATTCGGACCGACCGGCAACGCTTGGGCGATGATACGGACAGAACCGTCGCCAAGAACGCAAACGCCATGGCGAGGTTCTGCTATTTTGCTAGGTCTTCGTTGAGATGATTGACCCGGCGCTGTGCCTTGATTTCACCTACCTTCCGTCGACCAGTTCGATTTGAAATTCCGCTGCCCCGGAAGTAATCTCGATTTGATCCGTCTTCGGGCTGAGCCCGTCGTAAGGAGCCTTGGGCGCCGACTCCCCCGGCTTTAAGGTTAATTCCTTGCTCGGATCGCTGCCGGACGAGGTGTAGGTCACCTTATTCTTGCCGACAAAAACACCTTCAATTTGAAACGAGCCATCCTCCTTGACAACGCCGGCCGCGGGTTTGCCCGCCGTTTCATCTTGCGTGCTCTGGGGCAGGAAGGTCAAAGATCCGCTGTTGACCTTTTTGCCTTTAAAGGTAACGGTTCCCGATACCGTCGTGGTGTTGCCGCCGCCGCCGCAGCCGACCAGGAAAGCGGTAGGGATGAACAGAAGGCATTTCAGGAAAGTTGGCATGAGAGAGGTCACGGGAGTATCTCATTTCTTTGGAAGATGTTAAAAAAAACGGGCGGACCTCCCGACGAAAGACGCCGCAAAGACCGCCCACAAGAGACATCTCAAAAGGCTAGAAGTTCGTGTTCGGCTCGCCGCCGTTGCGGGTGCCGAGAGAGCGATAGACGGTGGTGTTGATGGTGTCGCTCACGAAGCGGACCGAACCGTCCATGAATAGGAAATTCGCGCCGCCCGTGTGCTTGCTGCCGAACGTCAGAATGGAACGGTTGACAGTGGGCGTGAAGTTGAGGGGGAAGTTGATGTCCATGCAGCGGAAGGTGGAAGCCATTCCCCAAACATCTCCGCAGCCTCGGCCGTTGGGATTTCCGCCGGCCCAGATGGGAAACGCGCCATCGTTGTCGTTCTTGGTCCAGTTGTTCTCGGTGACCTCCCCCACGCCGACGGTGTTGCTGGTGCCGTCCGAGATACTGGTGAGGCTGGTGCTCCAGGTCAGGGTGTTGTGATTGGCGAAAAGAAGGACGCCTGTTTGAATACCGCCGTTGTAGGCGTTGTGGCAGCCGAAATTCGTTCCCACCGTCCCGCTGATGTTATTCGGCGCCTGGCCGATGTTGCCGCAGTAGTTGGTCTTGCCGTAACCGTTGCGAGCCTGATTGGGCATGATGTCGCTGGGGCAAAGGAACACGGAAAGGACGGTCTGGGCCGCGTTCCCGCCGTACCAATTGCTGACGTCGTGCCTGGATCCAAGTGTGTCGACGTTCACGCCGTTCGCGCCGCCGCCCATGCCCGGCGGAATCCACATTCCAGCGGTGCGCAGATTGTTATAGATCGGCCCCTGCTCAATATAGGGCAACATGTACGTCATCCACCCCCAATTGCGATTGTCGTCATCGTACTCGCCGACCGGCAATTTCTTGAAGACATCGTGAAAAGCATGAAGGGCGAGACCGACTTGCTTTAGATTATTTTGGCACTGCGTCCGGGCGGCGGATTCGCGGACTTTTTGAACCGCGGGAACCAATAATGCGATGAGAATGGCAATGATGGCGATAACGACAAGCAGTTCGATCAATGTGAACGCCCGTCTACTTCGCATGCCAAAAGACTTTACCATGACTTCCTTCCTTCCAAAAACGAAATGTGAAAAAAAAAACCTTGGACGAGCGAGTTTATCGTCCAGACTAACATCCTGGTAACCAAACGATGATTTGATCTTCATATTTTTCTCGCGTTGCGATTCCAAGGCAAGAACAAAATTAAAAAAAATCGAATTTTTTTGAATTGGGAGTCAGCAATGAGACCGCTCACATCCACGAGGTTGTCTCGAAGCGTGGATTTTCGCCGTCTGGAATGGGAAAATCCTCGCGCACGACCAACGCCGCAGCGAGTAAATGTTGAAAGCGGGGCGAAATGAAGTTTTTTTTTGGTACGACGGCCTGAAGAACATGCCTTCAAAGAAAGAAATGAGAAGTTCGTGGCGCTTTCGGCGCGGCAGCGGGCTTGGAGAAGTGCGTACGGGGATCAAACCTCGCTTGAGCGGATGGCTGTTTCTTCGAGAAGAAACAGCCGCTTAACATCGAAGCGTTCGCTTGGCCTTCGGCGCGAATAATTACATTCCGTCAACCAGTTCGATTTGAATGTCCGAGGACCCGGACGCGACATCGATCTGATCGACCTTGGGAACAAGCCCTTCGTGTGGCGCCTTAGGCACGGTCTCGCCCGGTTTCAACTCCATTTCCTTATCGGGATCGCTTCCAGACGGGATGTAGGTCACCGTGTTCTTGCCGATAAAAACACCTTCGATTCGAAACGATCCGTCTTCCTTGATGTCGCCAGCGGCAGGCTTGCCCAGTTTTTTCCCTTCCTCCGTGCTCACAGGAAGGAACGTCAGGGAACCGCTGGTAACCTTCTTGCCTTCATGGGTAACGGTTCCCGTAACGGTCGTGGTATTGCCGCCGCCGCCGCAGCCGATCAGAAAAACCGCGGGGATGAGCAGAAGATACCCAAAACGGTTCGGCAGGGGAGAGATTTCTTTGTGCATATTGGAACTCTCAAAAATGAAAAAGGAAAGGGGGCGGACCTCTCGGCGCGAAGCGCCGCAAAGACCGCCCACGAGAAACATGCACCTGATTAGAAATTAGTGTTCGGCTCGCCGCCGTTGCGCGTGCCCAGGTTACGATAAATGGTGGTGTTGATGGTGTCCGTTACGAAGCGGACGGAGCCATCCATGAACAGGAAGTTGGCGCCGCCGGTGTGCTTGCTGCCGAAGGTCAGGATGGAGCGATTGATGTTTGGATTCAGGTTGATGGCGAAGTT
>Ga0163144_10001547_pt1 | contig 54091 bp, 62 predicted proteins | sample OliLak19BULKMAT1_FD_123175 | JGI IMG/M metagenome (GOLD analysis project Ga0163144, IMG submission 123175) | Freshwater microbial mat bacterial communities from Lake Vanda, McMurdo Dry Valleys, Antarctica - Oligotrophic Lake LV.19.BULKMAT1 | ecosystem: Environmental > Aquatic > Freshwater >... | reverse complement strand
GCCCGCCTCGCGGATGGGTTGGCCGAAGAGGCCCCGTGAACGACGGTTGCGATGCCGCTGATTGGCCATGCAACCCTGTTCGCACCACCGTCATCGCGGTTGCGATGGGTTCTGGACAAAGCATTTCCGACTTAGAGATTTGGCGACTTGCTACTTGGCCCTTCGCGCTCAGGTTCGACCGACAACGTACACGACGTAGTTCTTGTCGAGCGGCTCGTCGTCGGCGAGGGGGCTGGTGTGGAGTTGGCCGGTATGGTCGATGGCCCCGCCGAGGCGGTCGTGCACTTCGGTGGCCTTGAATCCGGCCTCGATCATGGTGTCCTTGAGTTCGGGGATGGACCACAACCGCCAGTCGTAGGTGAAGGCGTTGCGGAGCGTGCAGGGCTTGCCTCGCTTGGGCTGGATGCGGAAGTGAATGGCGTTTAGGACGCGGCTGGTGACGGGTGAGGCCTCCTGCTGTTCCCAGGTGTAGGTAACTCGCTCGCCGGTCGCGGCCCGGAGTTGGCGAGTGGTGCGGCCGGTCGTGAAGGCGTTGGCGCCGCCGTAGATATCGGCGATGAATACCCCTGACCGCTTGAGCAGCGAGCGGGTGTGGCGCAGGTAGGCCAAGAGCGCTGCGCGGGTGTGCCAGTAGCCGATGGCGAAGTTGGTCGCGGCGATGATGTCGGCCCGCTCGCGGCAGGCCAGGACATCGGCGACAATGGGGCGCACGCTGGGAACCTTGGCGCAGCGGGCGAGGGGCTCGGGGTCCTGGTCGACGGCAATGGCGCGACCGCCCTTGACCACCTGAGGCCAGGCCCGGGCGAGGGCGCCCGACCCGCTGAAGTCCTCACGCAGGACTTTGGGCGAACGACCGTGCACGGCCTCAAGGAACTGCGCGAGCCGGCTCGGGCTGGTGACGCAGAGTTCGTACAGGGTGTAGGGGTCCATGGGTCAAGTGGTCAAAGCAGCAAGCTTCCAAGTGGCCAAATCAGGAACGGTCAGGACACAATCAGGACTTGGCCATTTGCGCTTTGCCATTTTTCTCAGGCCATCCGTATCCACCGCACCAGCGTGGCGAAGTTCGGTGGCTTGCCGTACATGAGCACGCCGATGCGGAAGATCTTCGCGGCCAGGCGCGTGAACACGATGACGGTGGCGATTCCCACGGCGATGGCGAGCAGGGTCTGCCACAGCGGGGGCGGGTCGCTTGAAGAGATGCGCAGGACCATGACAAACGGGCTCACGGGCGGGATGAAGCTCAGGACCGTCGCCATGGTCCCCTTGGGGTTGTAGATGATGGGCATCATCAGGAGCATGGGGACCATCACCACCAGCATGACGGGCATGAGCAGCGTCTGGGCCTCGTGGATGTCCGTCACCGCGCTGCCGATGGCGGCCATCATCGAGGCCATCGTGAAGAACGCGATGAAGAAGAAGATCACCAGGAAGAGCAGGCTGCTCCAGTCGAGCAGGTCGTTGCGCTGGAAGTAGAACAGCGAGGAGATTCCCAGGCCGGAGTAGACGAACAGGATGAGCAGCCCGGCGCTCATCTGCCCGAGGATCTTGCCGGTCATGAGTTGGAGGGGCGAAACCGCGGAGAGCAGGACCTCCATGACGCGGCTGGACTTCTCCTCGATCGTGGAGGTCATCAGGTACTGGCCGCCGGTGAAGACAGAGATCCAGAGCAGCATCATGAAGGCCAGGGGCACCATCATCTGCTGCATTTCCCCGGACTCTTTCTCACCGACATCCGTCACGGCGACGGCCTGAGGCGAGGCCAGGCGGGTCATGGTAAGAACCCGCACCGGGTCCTGGCCGCTGTTGGCGAGTCGCGAGTAAATGATGGCGCGGGCAACCTGGCTGCTGAGCCTGCCGTGCACGCGGGAATCGAGCTTGGCCTTGATAAAGAGCTGGAACGTTGCGAACTGGCCACCCTTTGAGATGACGGCATCGGGGTCAACGACGATCAGCGCCAGCCTGCTTCCATCGCGCACCGTGCCTTCGAGAAGCGACTTCTTGATGACCTCAGGGTCGGTATCGGCGGGGAGCACCTCGACGGTCAACTGCGGAACGCCTTCCAGGCCCGGCGTGGGGCTCATCGCGGCGGCCGTCTTGGCGGCTTGGGCACCCTCCGGCCCAAGGTGTTCGGCGATCATCTCGGTGGCTTCCTTCACCTCCCGCACAGACTCGGCGGCGAGAGACTCGGCGGAGAGGCGCTGGATGATCTGCTCTGAGGCGAGGCCCCGCTCGCCGCCCGACCGGTCGATGACGGCGATCGACCCCTTGACGATCGGGGGCTTGTTGCTGACCAGCACGATCGCCAGGGGGATCATTCCGGTGAGCAGGAGCGGCGCAATCAGCACGCCGATCAGGAACGACTTGGTAAGCACCGTGGCGGCGAACTCGCGCCAGGCGATGTGCAGGGTCTTGATCATGGCTCTTAGTCGCCCCCCGAGTCGCCGCGGGCGATCGCCGCCGCGGCTAGTTCCGGCTCCCTAGACATGTTGCTCAACGACGCCAGCAGTTTCTCGCGCTCGCGAGGGTCGGCTGCCGACTCCTGGACGATGGCGATGAACACATCTTCCAGCGTGGGGCGGACCACCTCGAGGCGCCGGGCAGGGATGATGGAGGCCAGGAGCGGGATCGCGGCGGTGGGGTCGGCGTTCCCACGGAGCGTGACTTCCACGGCCTTACCTACGCGTCGGACGCTCTGAACCGTGGGGAGCGCGGCGAGCGGTTCGATGTCCGCATCCGGCATCGCCGGCTCGATCAGGATGGACCTGGGGTCAAACTGGGCGTGGACCTCGGCCAGCGTGTTGTCCAGCACCTTGCGGCCCTGGTGGATCATCACGATGCGGTCGCACAGGGCTTCGGCCTGGGACATCTGGTGCGTCGAGAAGATGATCGTGCGGCCGCTGTTGTGCTGCTCCTCGATCAGTTCCCGGAGGGCGCGGGAGTTCACGGGGTCCAGCCCGGAGAAGGGTTCATCCAGGATGAGCAGGTCGGGCTCGTGGATGATGGCGGCGATGAACTGGACCTTCTGCTGCATGCCCTTGGAGAGTTCCTCACACCGCTTGCGGTAGCAGTCGCCAAGGCCCACGCGCTCCAGCCAGCCGCGGACCTTGGCTTCCAGGCCCCGCTCGGAGACGCCCTTGAGCCGGGCCATGTACTTGAGGAACGGGCCGGCCTTCATCTTCTTGTACACACCCCGCTCTTCCGGGAGGTAGCCGATGCGGTCCTTGCTCTCAATGGCGGAGGTGCGCCCCAGGACTTCGATGGCGCCCGAGTCGGGGAAGATGATCGACATAATCATCCGGATGGTGGTCGTCTTGCCAGCCCCGTTGGGGCCGATGAAGCCGTAGAGGCTTCCCTCTGGGATGGTGAGGTCCAGGTTGTCGACGGCGACTTTGGGGCCAAACGTCTTGTTGACGGCGCGCAGTTCGATGGCAGGGGGCAAGGGACCTCCGGGGGCAACGCAAGCGGTGGACGGGGCCAGGGTTTGAGGGCTGGATTATTGCCGCTCGAACGCGCGAACGCGGGGCGCGGAGCGGCTTGCCAGGGACGGTCTGATTCTCCGCTTCGGCCCCATACTGTTGGTTCATGGCTTCGACCAACACCCAAGACGGACTTCGTGCCTCTCCCCTGGCCCCGGGGGTGCCGGCCCGAGTTCTTGAGAAACTCCGCCGGCTTGAGTTGGAAGACCGCGAGCTTGAAGAGCAACTGCAGGACCCATCGGTGCTCGTGGAACACCGCAGGGTGCGGGACATCTCGATCAAGAGGGCGGCCTTGGGGCCGGTGGTGTCGGGCTACCGGGCCTTCTCTCTGCTAGAGAAGGAAGCCGCAGGGCTGGAGGCCGTGATCGCCGCCGGTGATGACCGAGAACTGGTGGCGCTGGCGCAGGAAGAGTTCCCCTTGGTCCGGGCCAAGGCGCAGGAGTTGATCGGCCAGGTTCTTGCTCGCCTGGTCACAACCGACGACCGCAAGGTCGGGTCGGTCATGATGGAGGTCCGGGCCGGAACGGGGGGCGATGAGGCCGCGCTGTGGGCCCGGGACCTGCTGGAGATGTACACCAAGTACGCGGGGAAGCGCGGCTGGAGCTTTGAGGTTCTGGACCTGACGAGCGGCGAGGGGGCCGGTGGTGTCCGCAGCGCGGTGGCCAACATCCGCGGCGAGGGTGTGTGGAGCGAACTGGCCTTTGAGGCGGGCGTGCACAGCGTGAAGCGGGTACCGGCGACCGAGGCCCAGGGCCGGATTCACACCTCGACGGCCACGGTGGCGACCCTCCCGGAGGCGGAAGAGGTCGATATCAAGATCGACTGGCAGAACGATGTCGAGGAGCACGTGACGACCAGCCAGGGACCGGGCGGGCAGAACGTGAACAAAGTGGCGACGGCGGTGCAGTTGCTGCACAAGCCCAGCGGGATCCTGATCCGCATGCAGGAGAGCAAGAGCCAGCAGCAGAACCGCGAAAAGGCGAAGCGGTTGCTGATGACCAAGCTCTTTGACATCGAGCAGCAGAAAAAGAACGCCGAGCGGTCGGCGGCCCGCAAGAGCCAGATCGGCAGCGGCGACCGCAGCGAGAAAATCAGGACGTATCGCTGGAAGGAAGGGATTGTCGCGGATGAGCGGCTGCCGGGGCAGTACAGCCTGCGCGACCTGATGGCGGGCGACATGGCTGACCTGTTCAAGGACCTGCTGGAGAAGGAGACGGCGCGGCGGCTGGCGGAGTTGTGATGGAAGTGGGAAGTGGACATTCGGGGGGGGGTGTCGATGTCCGAGACGAACCAGGCTATCAAAGCGGTAAACCAGTGGTTTTATGGCTCGGGCTCGCAGCGGGTGGGACCGCTTGATGTCTCGGTGATCGAGCAGTTGGTGGCGGCTGGCCAGATTCGGCATGACACGCTGGTGTGGACGGAGGGGATGGCGGACTGGACCCGTGCCGCGGCCGTGCCACAACTGACCGGCCTGCTGGCGGCGACCGGCGCGGTCCCTCCTACATCCCCGGGACCGCTGGGGCCGGCGGGCGGGGGCGCCGACGCGACGGGCGGGCTGATCCCGTACAAGAACGGGGCGGCGCTCGCGGGGTATTACGTTGCGGTCTTCTCGCTCATCCCAGGGATCGGGCTCCTGTTGGGACCGCTGGCTGTGGTATTGGGAATCTTCGGGCTGCGGCGGGCGCGCGAGAATCCGCAAGCGCGGGGCAAGGTGCATGCGTGGGTCGCTATCAGCCTGGGTGGGGTTGTGGCGATACTCCACATCGGTGTGATTGTGATGGTGATCGCGGCCCAGTAGAGTGGGGCTCGTTCCCTTGCTTCCGTTCGTTGCGCACGGTACGTAGACTCGCGGTGTGAGCGACACGGCTGACATCGTGGTGATTGGGGCCGGTGCCGCGGGGCTGATGGCGGCGATCTGGGCTGGTCGTTCGGTTCAGGCGGCGGGCGGGGTGCCGCGCGTGGTCGCGCTCGACGGGGCCCGCAAGATTGGCGCGAAGATCCTGGTTGCGGGCGGGGGTCGCTGCAACGTCACCCATCATGAGGTTGACGAGGCGCAGTACGCAGGGTCGTCCCGTCACGCGATCAAGAAGGTGCTGCGTCGGTTCGGTGTGCCGGAAGCCGTTGAGTTCTTTCGGGCCCTGGGCGTGGAACTCAAGCGGGAGGAGACTGGGAAGTTGTTCCCGACCACGGATGATGCCCACACCGTGCTGGTCGCGTTGCTTCGTGGCGCTGCACATGCGGGCGTGCAGATTCGCAACCCGGCGCGGGTCACGGCGGTGGAGCGGCTCGGCCAGGGGTTTCGGGTGCGGTTCACGACCCCGGTGGAGGTCGGACCCACGCCGGGCGAAGGCGAGTTGATTGCAAGCCGCATCGTAATGGCTACGGGGGGCAAGAGTCTGCCGCGGACAGGCTCGGACGGCCTGGGGTACGAACTGCTCAAGTTGCTGGGGCACTCGATCACGCCGCGGGTCTTTCCAGCCTTGGTGCCGCTGACGTTGCCGAAGGAGCACTGGATCTGCGGCCTGAGCGGGCTGACGCTTCCGGCATCACTTGAACTGCGGTCGGGGACCGGGAAGCGACTCAGGGCGTTCACGAACTCAACGCTGTGCACGCACTTCGGGCTGTCTGGGCCGGGCGTTCTGGATATGAGCCGGTACTACACCAATGCGAGGTTTGATGACCCTGGCGCGGGACTGGTGATGAACTGGCTGCCCGGCGAGACGGCCGAATCCATGGATAATCTGCTGCGGGGCCTTGGCTCAAGCACTGTGCTCCGCGCGCTGAGCGACCGGCTACCCGAACGGCTGGTGCGGGCCGTGTGCGAGCAGGCCGGGGTTGAGGCGGGGACCACCGGCCACACGCTGACACGCGACATACGCCGCGCCGTGGCGACGTTGATCTGCGAGACGCCCCTCCCCATCACCGGAGACCGCGGCTTCACGTTTGCCGAGGTGACCGCGGGCGGGGTGCCACTGAGTGAGGTCAGGCTGGAGACGATGGAGTCACGAATCTGTCCCGGGCTGTTTCTGTGCGGCGAGGTGTGCGATGTTGATGGCCGCATCGGTGGGTTCAACTTTCAATGGGCGTGGGCGAGCGGGTTTGTGGCGGGGGTGGGGGCGGCCAACCAGGGTGCGAGCGGCTAAGTGCGGGGTTGGGTGACGGGCGGAATGTGGGAAGTGGGATGTGGGAAGCGGGAAGTCGTACGTGGGAAGATCATCGGGATGGGGGTTGTGATTGCGATGTCGGAGTCCTCAGCGGCCTTCGTCGCGCTTCAAGTCCGTTGGGGGGCAACGAGGCGCATACAGAGAAAAGGCGTTCTGACTGGCATACGCCTCTACGATTGCCCCCGATGAGCACACTGGTCTGCGTCCCCATCCTTGTTCAAGACCTGCACTCGGCACTCGGCGATGCGCAGTCGGCACGGGGTGCGGGTGCTGACCTTGTGGAGTTCCGAGTTGACGAGTGGTTCTCAGGCGATGGCGATGAAGTTCGCACCAAGGAAGTTGTGCGACTGGTCTCTGATTCCCCGCTGCCCTGCATTGTGACCTGCCGCGCGGCTGCGGAGGGGGGGCACTACGACGGGGACGATGAGGAGCGGGTTTCGCTGTATGAACGGCTGGGGACTGCGTCGGGGAAGGGGGAGCATCCACCGCGGTATCTCGATATTGAGATGAGCACGTACGTGCGCTCGGCGAACATCCGGCAGAAGGTCAACCTTGCGGTGCAGCACCCGGAGAAGCGGCGCGAGGATGGTTCATCCTTGATTCTCTCGATGCACGACTTTGCAACGCGCCCTCCGGACCTTCTGAGACGTGTCGCGGCCATGCAGGAGCAGGGCGGCGCAGCGGTTATCAAGGTTGCCTATCGCGCCCGGTCTCTCCGCGACAGCCTGGAGTTGCTCGACATGGCATTGACGCTTGCGCGGCCATGCATCGCGCTGGGGATGGGTGAGTTCGGGCTGATCTCACGGGTGCTGGCGCCAAAGTTCGGCGGGTTCCTGACGTTTGCTTCGTTGCGGCCCGCTTCGGCCACCGCCCCGGGGCAGCCGACCATCCGCGAACTGCTGGACCTCTACAGGTTCCGCGATATCTCGCCGGCGACGGCTGTGTACGGTGTCATCGGCTGGCCGACTTCGCATTCGCTCTCGCCGCTGGTGCACAACGCGGGTTTCGAGGCAGTGGGTCACGATGGGGTGTACGTGCCGCTGCCGATTGCGGCGGGCGAGGAGCCGGAAGGGAGTTACCTCAGTTTCAAGGCAACGTTGCTGGAACTCTTGGACCATTCCCGCCTCAATCTCCGCGGGTGCAGCGTGACCTTGCCGCACAAGGAGAACCTGTTCCGGCTTGCAGGGGAGCGCGGGTGGCCGCTGGATGAAGCAACTCGGGCAACCGGGGCTGCGAATACGCTGACGGTTACGCGGGACGGGGCGGGGGCTGCGAAGGTTGCGGTATCGAATACCGACGTCTCCGGCCTCATGGAGAGCCTGACCCCCGTCATTGCTGATGTTCGCGGCAAGCGGGCGGCGGTGATTGGAGCCGGGGGAGTGGCGAGGGCGGCGGCGGTGGGGCTGGCTCAGGCGGGGGCGCAGGTGATTGTGTACAACCGGACGCCGGAGCACGCGGAGGCCTTGGCAGGGTTTGTGGCCGCAGCGACGGGGTCCAGGCTGGAATCCGCGCTGCTTCAATCGTTTTCAGGTTCCGGGGTTGATGTGCTGGTGAACTGCACGCCGGTGGGGATGAAGGGCGGCCTGGCTCCGATCGGGAGCCCGGTCCCGTTGGAGGCGCTGCAGACGATGGGGCCGGGGTGCGTCGTGATGGACACGGTGTACAACCCCATTCAGACGCCGCTCTTGAAGGCGGCGACGGAAACGGGGCTGCGAGTGGTGGATGGCCTGAGCATGTTCGTCAACCAAGCAGCGCGGCAGTTTGAGGGGTGGACGGGCAAGGCGGCCCCGAAGATGCTCTTTGATCGGCTTGCGCGCGAGCACCTTGGGCGCGAGGTGGGCGGACCATGAACACACCGGGAGCCGTGCATCGCCGGCCGGTCCTGTATCCGGACCAGTACGCGTGGTTCGTGCTGTTCTCGGCGCTGGACATCATCCTGACGCACACGATTCTGGAGTACTTCTTTGACTTTGGCGGGCGCGAGGCGAACACGATCGCTGACTGGGTGATCCGCCAGTATGGGATGTGGGGCGCGATCGGGCTCAAGTTTCTGACGGTTGTTGCCGTGGTTGTGCTGTGCGAAGTCATCGGGCGGCTGAGCCCGCACGCGGGGCGAAGACTGGCGAGGGTGATTGTGATGCTTTCAACGCTGCCGGTGGCGTGGGCGCTGATCCTGCTGGCGAGGTTTGCGATGACGCCGCACGGAGTACTCTGACCGCAGGGCTAGAAGTCGGCGGCGATCCCGCTGGACCGGAGCAGGGTCCGGAACGATTCGCTGAAAACGAAGTTGTGGGCGGGAAACTCCGCCCCGGCCATGTTCTGGTCGAGGTGGCTGAACATGAGGTCGATCTGGCCGATCTGCCGGGCGGGGGCGGGAGATGCGGCGCTCAGCAGTTCGACGGTCCCCGTGGTCTGAGCCCCGATCCGGTCCATGTGCTGGATGGTGGCGGTGTACCGCAGTGTGTCGCCTGGGGAAGCATCTTCTTCCAGTTCGGCCTTGCTGATCTTGGCGAGGATGACTTTTTCCTTGAATCCATCGGCGTGCCCGACCAGGATTCCCGCGGATTGTGCCATCCCCTCGATGATGAGTGATGCGGGCATGATGGGGAGCGCGCCCCGGCCACCCTGGGATGGGAAGTGGTCGTGCAGGTGCTCCTCGGCGAGGCTGATGTGCTTGATCGCCACCAGCCGCTGGCGCGGTACCAGTTCGATGATCCGGTCAATCCACATCCATCGCATGGTTGATACCCGGCGGGCGCTTCAGGCCTTCGCGAGTTTGCCGGACACGAAGCGGACCAACGCCTCGACGGTAAAGACCTTGCCGATGTTGGCAAGTTGCGGGTCCTTCTCAAACTCGCTGAAGTCAAAGTGCGGCAGGCGCGAGCGGATAGCGTCGATCCCCTTGGGGGTTATCCGGCCGTCCTTAATGTACTGGGGGTCCTGGGCCATGTTGTCGGGGAAGAGTTCGCCCTGGGCGATCTTGATCCCAAAGGCCTGCTCCAGCTTGAAACCAATGTCGAGGAAGTCGATGGACTCGGCCCCCAGGTCGGTGGTCAGTACCGCCGTCATCGTGACGTCGTCTTCATCGACCGCCAAGGCGTCCACCAGCAATGTCCGCACTTTGTCGAAAATCTCATCCTGCGTCATCTTTCAGAGGCCCCCAGGGCCGCGCTCCGCGGCGTGGCGGGATGGTAGCGGCGTGCACGCCCGTGTTCCCATGCCGGTTCACGCGGGTTGGGGGTTGGGTCGTTGACCAATCCGAACCGGTCGCATGACCAGGCGGCCGGAGACTGCGATTGGGGCTTCTTCCGCCGGCCCGATCGCGCCCGGCTCGATGACCCTGGCCTCACCCTTGATGTCAAAGGCACCGCCCTCCAGTGCTTTCTGCAACACCACCTCAACGCGAAGGACGGCCCCGGGCCTGACAAAGCGGCCGTACTTCAGGGCGCGGACGCGGCCCAGGACCAGCGGCGTAGACCCCTCGGTGGTCCGTGGGCTGAGCAACCGGCGCGAGGCCTGCACCATGGCTTCGAGCATCATGACGCCGGGCAGGACCGGGAAACCGGGGAAGTGGTCCTGGAGGTACTCCTCTGCCGCGGAGACGTTCTTAAGCGTGACAATCCGATCGTCGCTTGCTTCAAGGATCCGATCGACCAGTTCAAAGCGCATAGGCGAAGATAGCCATCGGCGGGCGGGGCCGCCAGCCCGCACGGCCGGTCCCCGACTGTGTATCGTGTGCCGTGCCGACCGTGCGGGACGAGGCTGTGTGCATCAGGCAGTGGGACTGGTCCGAGACCAGCCAAACGGTCTCGCTCTTTGGGCGACAGACCGGGGTGGTTCGCGCGATCGCCAAGGGCTCCAAGCGCGAGAACTCACGTTTCTCGGGCGGGCTGGAAGTTCTGACGCGGGGCGAGTTCCTCGCGAACATCAAGCCCGGCTCGGGCGAGGGGCTGGCGCTGCTGACGGCGTGGGACCTGCAGGAGACTTTTCCGGCAACCAGGGCGTCGCTCAGCGCGTTCTACGCGGGCATGGCGATGCTCGACCTGATCCATCATGCGGTGCACGATTCGGACCCGCACCCCGGGTTGTACGATGCATTGGTTGTGGGCCTGCGGCAACTGGGTGGGGCGGCGGGGGACGGCGCAGCCCTGCTTGCTTTGCTCTGGGCTGTGCTTGCCGAGACCGGGCACACGCCCGAACTCTGGCGCGATGTTCGCGCTGGTGTTCCGCTCAGCGCCGCGGCGAGTTATGCGTTCACACCCCGCCTTGGCGGCCTGGTGGTGGATGAGAGCGCGGTAGGGGGCGGCGCGGGGCGGGCCAGCGAACCCACTCCTGGGCCTGTCTGGCGGGTGCGCGGCGAGACGGTTGAGTTGCTGCGGCGGGTTGCGGGGCAGGGCGGGCTGAATGGACAATCGATTGATCAGGCGACGGCCACCAGGGCTGCGCGATTGCTGGCGATGTACTTCCGCGAGGTGTTTTCCTGCGATCCCCCAGCCTTGGCGAGGTTGCTGACGGATGGGCCTTAGCGGGGCGAGGGCATCAGGCGGCCGATGGTGACGGGCTTGATGGGGAACGCTTGGTGCGTCTCCCTGAGGTCGTCCAGCGTCACGCGGCTGATGCGTTCGAGTTCCTGCTCCAGCGTGACGTACTTGCCGAGGTAGGTCCAGTGCCTTCCCAGCCGGTGCATGCGGTCGGCGGGGCGTTCGCCGCCCAGGGTCGCGGCGGTGACGAGCTTGTTGAGGAGCCGGTCCAGGTCGTCCTGCGTGATGGAGTTGATGAGGGTGGAGAGTTCCTTCTCGATGGTGGCCCAGATTTCATCAACGCGCTCGGGCTCGCCGGAGGCAAAGACAAAGAACTCGCCGAAACCATCGTGCGGATCAAACGAAGCCTGTGCTTCTTCGGCCAGGCCCGGCTCGATGAGTGCCCAGTGGAGGCGGCTATTGTCTGGGGCTCCGAGAATCTGGGTGAGCAGCGCGGCGGCGTAGCGGCGGTCATCGTTCATGGCAGGGGCTTCGCACAGCGCCAGCATGTAGGCGCGGTTGACCTTTTCGCTGGTGAGCTCAAAGGCGCCGCCCTGTGGGACGGGCTTGGCGTTGTCACGTCCGACGCGGGTGGGCTGCCAGAAGCCGCAGAGTTGCTCGATCTGGCGGCAGACCTTGTCGAAGTCCATGCGGCCCGCCAGGGCGACGACGGTGTTGTCGGCCGAGTACTGGGTGTTGAAGTACGTCTGCATCTGGTCGCGCTGGAGGGCGGTGATTGACTCGTTGGTGCCCAGGACGCGGTGGGAGAGGGGGTGGGTGCCGAAGTGTTTCTCGACGCACGCCTCGTACAGGACCCAGAACGGGTTGTCCTTGTACATCGCGATTTCTTCGAGGATGACGCCCTTCTCGGTGGTGAAGTCCTTGTCGTTGAGCGCCGGGCGCATCATGCGGCCCAGCAGGTCGACGACCCGGGCGAGGTGCTCGGGGAGCACGTGGGCGTAGAAGCAGGTCATTTCGTTGCTGGTGAAGGCGTTGTTGCGGGCGCCGACCTCATCGAAACTCCGGTTGAGGGCCTCGGCGGTGAGGTCGGCGGTGCCCTTGAACATCATGTGCTCGAGGAAGTGGCTGACTCCCATGATGGGAGTGGCCTCGTCCCGGGCCCCGGTCTTGATGAAGAAGCCGCACGCGGCGGAGTGGGCCGCTTGGTCGGTCTCGGCGATGATCGTCAGGCCGTTGGGAAGCCGGTGCTGTTGAAAGGTGATGCTCATGTCGGGCTGTGTTCCTGTTCGTAGGGAGGGCCAAGTCTAAGGGGCCGAACCAATGCTCAAGGTGTGGGGATAGCCACGTCGAGGGCGGGCAGGGCCGCCAAGAGAGCCGCGCAGGCCGCGCGGGGGTCTGTGGAAGCGCAGATGAAGGATGAAACGGCGACTCCTCGGCACCCCGCCTGCGCCAGGATCTCCATATTGGCGGGCGTGATTCCGCCGATGGCGAGGTGGGGGACGGGTGTCGTGGCGGAATCCGAGAGGTACGCACGAAGGTACGCGGGTCCGGCAAGCCTTGGCTTTTCCTTGGTGGTGGTCGGGAACATGGGGCCCAGGCCGCAGTAGTCCGCCCCGGCGTTGACCGCGTTGTAGGCCTGGTCCAGGTCTTCGGTTGAGACGCCGATCAGGGTTTCGAGGCCGCCGATCGACCGGGCTTCCAGCACGCTCATGTCGGCTTGGCCCAGGTGCACTCCATCGGCGCCGATCAGTCTCGCGATGTCGGGCCGGTCGTTGATGATGAGGGCGACGCCGTTGGCCCGCGTGAGTTCCCGCAGCCAATGGGCGCGGGCCAGGAGTTCCGCGTCGGGGAGTGTCTTTTCGCGGAGTTGCAGGCAGTCGGCGCCGCCGGTGATTGCCTCCTGCACGACTTCACGCCAGGGAAGACCGGTGCACAGTGATTCGGTCAGCAGGAAGCACAGCCGCCATTGGCGACGCGCTCCGCACCCCAGAGCGAGGATGAGCCGCTGCTCGGCGGTGTAGGCGCGGTACCGGACCTGCTCGACGGCCTTGGCGGCGCGCTCTTCACCCAGGCCCTTCGCAGACTCTTCAATGCTCCGAAGGGCCTGGGTCAGCCGGGAAGAAGCAGCGAGGGCGACGGCGCGGGCACCGTGGCGCTGGTACTCCCCTTCGGTGGTTAGGTTCGTGCCCACATCGTGCTCTGTGTCTCGGGAGGCGAGAAGCACGCCGCGGTCAATGGTCAGCGAATCGAGCGATTCTTGCAGGTCATGGCGGAGGCTCTTGAGGGTCTGTGACAGGCCTGGGCTGTTCAGGGCGAAGCGGGCGACATCCTCCATCACCCGGAGCGCTTCGCGTGCTCGGTTGCTGTTGGCGTCGAGGATGCGGAACAGGGCGTGCAAGGGCGGGCATTCCGATTGGGTGGTGGTGGGGGTTCAGGTGGAGCATATGGGTGCATCGCCGCGGAACGGGGTGGCTTTGCGGGTGCGGCCTGTCCACAATGGAGCATGTCGGATTCGCTGCCGATCGAACTCGCTCCGTTCACGCCGGCGAGCCCACCCCGCCTGAACGGCGTGGTGGTGATGCGGGACGACCACGATGCGCTGGTCGATGCTCTGCTCGCCGACTTGTTCATTCATGCCCGCAACTGCGTACGGGCCTTCGGCGACTTCCACTTTGCAGTCTCAGGCACCCCGGAGGCGGAGCCGTTCCTCCGCCGGTTGATGTACGACCTGAACTTCCGTGACTTTCCCTGGGTGCGGACGCGGCTTTGGATGGTTGATGAGGTGGCGCTCCCGGCCCACGACGAGCGTGGGAGGGCGGCGGTGGTCCGCGGCCTGGTCCTCGAGCACTCCGGGATTCCGCGCGAGCAGTTCCATGCGATCGATGCGTTGTCACCCACCGCGAGCGAGGAGTATCAGGCAGACCTTCGCCAGCACCTTGGGTGGCGTGAAAAGGGCCATGACCGGCTGGACTTTGTGCTGCTTTCGCTGACGGAGGACGGAGTGCTGGGAGCACGCAGGCCGGTGGCGAGCGCTGGATCCGGCGGGCATGACGGCGTGGGGGCGTCGGGAAAGTCGCTGCTCGTGGAGTCCATCCCCGGGACACAGCCCCCGCTGGTCGCGCTGACCGTTCCGTTCATCAATGCGTCCCGGGTGATCGCGGTGATCGCATCCGGCCCGGCGGTCCGGCCCAGCGTTGCCAGGCTTGTTGCCGACACGCGAGGGTCTGGTGATCGGACGGCCGGCGCAGCGGAGTCTCAATGGCCGGCCCGGGCGCTCTCGCCCATGGCCGGCGAACTCCGCTGGTACCTGGATAAGGCCGCGTGCCCGGAGCCCCCGTCTGCGCCGCCGGGATAGGCTCAGCGTGGTCCCCAGGAGTCTCCCGCTCGATGGCCAATCTCTCGGTTCAGCCCAATGATCGCGTCACCTATAAGGTGCGGTATGAGGATGACGACGTTCTGGTTGTCGCCAAACCCCCGCTGGTCGTGACCCTTCCCGGCAAGGGCCACGAGAAGGACTCGCTGCTCAACGGGATCTTCGCCAAGTACGGGACCAAGCTCCAGAACCTCGGACGCGACCGGGACTTTGGCCTGCTGCACCGCTTGGATAAGGAGACCAGCGGGCTGGTCATGATCGCGTTGTCGGCCAAGGCGTATGACACGCTGCGGGCCGCCTTTGAACAGCGGCAGATCAGCAAGTTCTACTGGGCCATCGTCCGGGGCAAACCCAAGCACGAAAAAGGGCTCATTCGCAAACCGATCGCCGAGTTCAAGGGCGAGACCGGCGATGATCCGCGGACCAAGAAACTGGCGAGGATCTCGTCCGCCGGGAAACCCTCCATCACCGCCTATCGGGTGCTGGATTCCAGCCATACGGGCTCGCTGCTGGAGTGCCGCGCGGTGACGGGGCGTCTGCACCAGGTGCGGGTGCACCTTGAGTCGATCAACTGCCCGATCCTGGGAGATGGGTTGTACGGGCCGTCGTCCACGCGCAACGCCGCGATGCGGCTGGCGTTGCATGCGCACCGGATCGTCTTTCCGCACCCAACATCGGGCGAGCGCATCGATGTTCGCACGCCCTGGCCGGTGGACCTGAAGGGCGTTCTGAAGCGGCACGGCCTCAAGCGGCCGGATATTCCAAGTTCACAGGGCGAGGTCGTGACGAAGGCCGAAGAAGACAAGGGTGACGAGACCGCTAGCCCACCGCCTCCATGAACTCCAACGCGACGGTGTCCGCGACCAGAAAACCGGCATCGGTGAGCGCCCAGTGCGCGTGATCCGGCTTCAGGAGCCCGCGGTTGCGGGCGTGTTCAGCCGTTTGTGAAAGCCGATTGGGGACCAGGGGCGATACGTCCGCGGCCTTCGCCAGCATCGCGGCGGAATCGAGACCCTCCGTCACCCGCAGGCCGGTCATCAGACGCTCGGCCAGGGCCCGCGCGGCGTCGGGCTCTTCAAAGTCCATGATCGGACTGAAGCCCGCCGCGCCCTGCGTGAGGTAATCATCAAGTCGCGGCACGTTCTTCCAACGGCGCCCTGCGATGTGGGCCGACGCTGCCGGACCCGCCGCGAGCCAGTCTTCCTGCCGCCAGTAGGCCATGTTGTGGCGGCACTCGCGCCCTGGAAGCGAGAAGTTGCTCACCTCGTAGCGGTCAAGGCCGGCGCTGCGGAGTCTTGCGAGGGTGAGTTCGAACATGTCGGCTTCGAGGTCCTCATCGGCCCGCTTGAACTCGCCGCGCTTGAGGCGAGCGGTCATGGCGGTCGCGGGCTCGTAGGTCAGGCTGTAGCACGAGAGGTGCTCGGTTCCCATCGAGAGGGCGCGGGTCAGGTCTTGGTCCCACTCGACCAGCGTCTGCCCCGGTACGGCGTAGATGAGATCGATCGACTGACGGGAGATGCCGGCGGCCCGGGCAAGTTCGAGGGCACGGGCGACGTTGGCGGGGTCGTGCCAGCGCTCCAGTGTCTTGAGGTGGCGCTGCTCAAAGGACTGAGCCCCGATGCTCACGCGGGTGACCCCGCCGCGCTTGAGTTCGGACATTAGCTCAGGAGACACGGTTTCAGGGTTGCACTCGACCGTGAACTCAAAGCCGTCCCGCTGTGCCGTTTCGGCCCCCCCGCCATGCCGGGTCTGGAACAGGGCGTCCAGCCGGTCCAGCAGCACGGTCCAGAGGTCCGTTCGCAGGAGGCTCGGCGTCCCCCCTCCGATGAAGATAGTGTTCAGCCCAGACGGGTGCACCCAGGGAGCCAGGGCCCCAAGTTCTTCGACCAGGCGCATGGTGAAGGCGGTTTGGCGGTCCTGTGTATCAACGATGCTGTAAAAGTCGCAGTAATGGCACTTGTGGAAGCAGAACGGAACATGAATGTAGAGGGAATTTGCGCCACCCCCTCCCCCCCGGGGCACAGCCCGGAGCACTTCTCCGGCATCCTGCCGGGGGCGTTGATTGAACAGGGGGATCAAGGTATGGTGAGCCAACGGTTGATCCTAGTGAGGGGTGGGGGTAGGGGCCGCGCGCAGGGCGATTGCGCTCGCTAAGGTGGTGTACATGAGTGTTGAACTGATTCTGGTCCGGCCTGACGGCAAGCAGAGCGAGGTTCCCCTCCAGAAGCCCGTGCAGGTCATCGGACGCCAGACCGATTGTCAGATCCGAATCCCAAGCGCGGGCGTTTCCCGGCACCATTGCGAGATTTCGGTCTCTGAGGCCAAGGTCTCGATCCGTGACCTGGGTTCCAGCAATGGAACCTTTGTCAACCGGCGGCGGGTGACGCAGGCGGAGCTTTCCGCGGGGGACATGATCGCCATCGGCGACTTGGTTTTCGTCGTGCGCGTCGATGGGAAGCCGGGCAAGGTGATCTCCGAGCAGGCGATGGAAGAGGGCGCTGTGGCCGTTCCCGGTGGTGGGACGCCGCCGCACGCGGCTCCCCCGCCTGCCCAACCGTCGCGCAAACCGGCCGGAGTCCTCGACGATGCGGATGAGGAGGCCGACAGCGACGACAGCAGTGTTGCGGACTTTGACTTCCTCGATGAGGATGACGACATCAAGAAGCAGCCCAAGCTGTAGGAATCTTGGCGAAGAAGCACTGGGCTCAGGGCTGACCAGTCGCACCCGGCTTTTCAATATACTTTCAGGCGGCCTTCTGGTCGGCCCCGGTGGCGGGCTTGGCTACAACGGGCTGCTCGTTGGGCACGCGGATGTTGGTAGCACAGTTCCGGCAACGGACGGTCTTGCCACGACAGGCCGACGGCACAGCCAGGACCTTGCGGCAGGTCAGGTTTGGGCACATGATTCGCACGTTCACGCCGGGCATCTGGTTCCATCGCTCCTAGGCCCCTGACCATCGTCCGGAATTCGATTGGGCTTGACCGCCGCAGCTCGGTCTTGGTGTGCGCCAGGGCCCGACCGCCGGACAGGTGCACTTGGACGCGGCTACTGTCAGGCGAAAGCCGCCCGGACCGGCCTGTCCCAGGCACGGGCTACCGGGCAGGGGCGGTCGAATCAGGCGACAGCGCGAGGTCGGAGTTATCTCGGACGTGCTACATCAAGATCAACCACAACCAACAGCCGCAGTAGCGCCCGCTCCAGCAACTCCTCACGCTCCCCCGACTCAGGCGGCTTCCACCGCGGTTATCGGGTTGCAGTGGGGTGATGAGGGAAAGGGCAAGGCGGTAGACCTGCTGGCCGCCGATCACGATGCCGTGGTTCGGTACAACGGTGGTGCCAACGCGGGTCACTCGGTGGTCGTTGCGGGTGAGCGGTACTCCCTGCACCTGATCCCATCGGGGATTCTGTACCCGGGCAAGCACGCCGTCATCGGTAACGGTGTCGTGGTCGATCCCTGGAAACTGGTGGACGAGCTTGACGGCCTCGCCAAGCGCGGCATTGACACCTCGGGACTGGTTCTTTCGAACCGCGCCCACACCGTGCTCCCGTATCACAAGGTCGAAGACTCATTCCGGGAGGACATGCTCAAGGCCGCCGGAGCGGCCAGGATGGCCGAGACGGGCGAGGGTGCATTGGTCACGAGCGAGCTTGGCACCACCCGACGGGGCATCGGCCCGGCGTACGCCGATAAGGCACACCGAGCCGGGGCGGTGCGCATCGGCGACCTGCTGCGGCCCGACGTTCTGCGGGAGAAGCTCCGCATTGCGGTGGCCCTCAAGGCCGGCATGCTGCGCGGGAGCAGCCCCGAAAAAAACCACCCCGAGCTTGACGTTGACGAACTCTCACGCACCTGCGCGGAGGTGGCCGCGCGGCTCTCACCGATGATCCGGGATACCACCCACTTCCTTCACTCGTTGCTTGCGCAGCGCAAGCGTCTGCTCTTTGAAAGCGCGAACGGCACACTGCTGGATGTGGACCACGGGACGTACCCCTATGTCACCGGGTCCAGCTGCGTTTCCGCGGGGATCGGCACCGGCACGGGCGTCCCGCCGTGGCGGGTTGGCAGGGTGCTTGGCGTGATGAAGGCCTACTCGACGCGCGTGGGCTCCGGCCCGCTCCCGACCGAGTTGTTCGATGCCACGGGCGAGGGCATCCGCCAGCGCGGGCGCGAGTTTGGTACCACGACGGGGCGTCCGCGGCGCGTGGGTTGGCTGGACCTGGTCGCCGTTCGATACTCAGCAATGATCAACGGCGCGACGGGCCTGACCCTCACGATGCTCGACGTTCTCTCGGGGATGAATGAGGTGATGGTGTGTCACGCCTATAGGGTTGATGGTCAGGTGACCACCCAGTTCCCGCCTGATGCCTACGACCTTACCCGCGTGGAGCCGGTGTACACGAGCCTGCCCGGCTTTTCCGAGAAGGTCGGAGATGCGCAGAGTGTCGCAGCGCTCCCCCCCAACGCCCGCAGGTTTATCGACTTCATCGCGGAAACGGTCGGGGTCGCAGTGGACGTGATCAGCGTCGGCCCCGGGCGCGAGCAGACGATTCTGGCCTGACCACCGGCCCCGTGGAGCAGCACCTGAAGACGCCGGCCACTCAACCGCAAGATGCCATCAAGCCCACCCGCGCGCCCGAGCCCCCCTTGTGCGCCGGCGATCCGTCCGTGCAGGTGGCGCTCGCCGCCATTCAAGCCCGCAACCCGCAGGCCGACCCCCTGTCGCGACTCCCCGATGTTCATCCGGGGCGCTTGCCGCGGCATATCGCGATCATCATGGACGGCAACGGGAGATGGGCGGCGGCCCGCGGATTCCCGCGCGAGTTCGGGCACCGCAATGGGGCGCGGGCGGTGCGGGATATTGTGGAAGAGTGCGGCACTCTGGGCATCGAGGTGGTAACGCTCTACTCGTTTTCGCTGGAGAACTGGAAGCGCCCGAAGGCGGAGGTGGATGCGCTCATGGGCCTCTGTCTTGCGTACCTCGAGGGGGAGGAGCAGGAACTCACTCGCAAGGGCATCCGGTTCCGGGTCATCGGCCGGCGCGAGGGGCTTCCGGACGAGGTCGTTCGCGCGATAGACCGGGTCACGGCCATTACGGCGAACGGCACCAAGGCCACGCTCTGCCTGGCGATCAACTATGGGGCACGCGCCGAGATCGCAGACGCGGCCCGGCGCATCGCGGATGAGGTTGCCGCGGGCACGCTTCTGCCCGCCGAGGTGAACGAAGCGGCGGTCGCGTCCAGGCTGTACACACACGGTCTACCCGACCCTGACCTGCTCATCCGCACCGCCGGCGAGTTGCGCGTGAGCAACTACCTGCTGTGGCAGATCAGTTACGCCGAAATCCACGTGACCAAGGCGCTGTGGCCCGACTTCGGCCCTGCCGAGCTGCACGAGGCGATCCGCGACTATGCAGGGCGGAGCCGACGATTCGGCGCCCTTGAAGAGGCCGGCGGCCATGCGTAATCGCCTCCTGCTGGGGCCGGTGCTCATTGTCCTGCTTGTTGCCGGGCTGGCCGTCGACCAGTGGATTCAGGGTCAACCGTTGCCGCTTTGGATGCGATTTGGCGGGCAAGAGACCTGGCCGCCGGCGGCCCTCATGCTGCCGATCGTCATCATCATCAGCCTGTTGGGGGCAAGGGAACTGGCGGCGATACTATGCCGCAAGGGGATCGAGAGTTCCAAGCGCATCATGTCCTGCGCTGCAATCCTTGGGCTGCTGGTCTCGTGCCTGGTGCCCAGTTGGACGGGCGCGGTCAACTCGGTGGCCGTGGTCAGCACCGCGGCGATGTCGGTGCTGGCGGTCTCGATGGTGTACTACTCGCGCCGCAAGTCGGTGGAGGGAGTGGTCGCCGCCGCGGGCGGGGCGCTGCTCTCGTTCGTGTACCTGGGTCTGATGTTTGGATTCCTGCTGGCGATCCGGCGAGAGCACTCGGCCTGGGTGATGTTGTGGGTTATCGCGGTGACCAAGGCGTGCGACATCGGCGCCTACTTCACCGGTCGGGCCATCGGGAAGCACAAGTTGATCCCCTGGCTGAGCCCGGGAAAGACGTGGGAGGGGTTGTGGGGTGGACTGATCCTGGCTTGTGTTGTGAGCGCTGTGGGGTTATGGCTTCTCAAGGCCCAAGCCGGGGTGCTCACCCCCCCCATCTGGTTGGGGATCGGGCCGGGAATCATGTTCGGCGTAGTGGGACAGGCCGGCGATCTGATTGAGAGCATCTTCAAACGGGATGCCGGGGCGAAGGACTCGGGCAGGTCGCTGCCGGGCTTCGGCGGGGTTCTGGATGTGTTGGATTCGCCCCTCCTGGTCGCCCCGGTGGCGTTTTGGTGGCTGCGGTTGCTGGAGACCCAGGGGTTCTTCACGAACGGCTGAGGCGTTGTTGTGGGAAAGCGGGAATGGGCTGCTGGCCGCGATTGGGCGCACTACACTTTGCGCGTCGCCGGTGTTTTGGGAGCGCTGAATGGATGTGACGGCCAAACTGTTGCGGGTATTCCTGGTTGACAAGCAGTTGCGAGGTTTGCAGTCGCGGCTAGGTTCGGCCGAAAAGTTTCTAGCGGAGCAGACTCGGGCCCTTCGCGAGATTGATGGGCGTCGGGCGGTGCTTGAGGCCCAGGTGAAGCAGCAGGTCGCCGAGGCCGCCGACGATGAGGGCGAGACCAAACGGCTCGACGCCCGCATGGCCGTCATCCGCACGCAGATGGACTCGGCCCAGACGAACAAAGAATACAAAGCGTTCCTGACGGAAATGAACACCTTCAAGGCCGAGCGTGACCGTCTCGAGACGGTTGCGCTGGAACTAATGGCCAAGGTCGACGACCTCAAGCGGCAGGTTGCCGAACTCGACGCCGAGCGGGCGCAGCGTGAACAGGTCCGCAAGGTTGCGGCCGCCGAGCGCGATCAGCGGTTCAGCGAGATCGAGGTGCGTGTCAACGAGTTCAAGGCCGAGCGGGCGACGCTCGCCAGCCAAGTTCCACCCGAAGTCATGTCCATGTTCCAGCGGCTCCTGGACCAGCGGGGCGATGAGGCGATGGGGCCTGTCGAGGTCCAGGACCGCAAACGTCACGAGTTCACCTGCGGCGCCTGCATGATGTCGATCCCGGTTGAATCGGTGAGCGGGCTGCTCTCCAGCGGCAAGCTGACCCGCTGCAAGTCGTGCGAGTGCGTCCTGTACCTTGAGGCGGAGACCGTCAAGGCCATGCAGCCGGTCGCGTCCAAGCGCTGATTCGTCGGGCAGAAGCCGCTTATCCCGGGAACAACTCGTCCTGCCGCGCCTCTTCGATGGGCCGGTACGTGAGGCCCAGGTGGGTGCACGCGGCCCTTGTCAGGCCCCGGCCCCGGCGCGTCCGAGCCAGGAACCCTATCTGGAGCAGGTACGGCTCGACGACGTCTTCGAGTGTGCCGGCGTCTTCATTCATGGTTGCCGCGATTGTTTCCAGCCCCACGGGCCCGCCGCTGTAGGTCGTGCCGATGGTCCGCAGGAAGCCTCGGTCAAGCTCATCAAGCCCGAGTTCATCCACTCCCTCGAGCTTGAGGGCCATATCGACAACCTTCCCCGCAACGCGGCCGTCGGCCTTGACCTGGGCGTAGTCGCGCACACGGCGCAACAGCCGGTTGGCGATCCGGGGCGTGCCCCGCGAGCGGCTGGCGATGGCCTTGAGGGCGGCCTGATCCCACCCCGGCACCTTGAGGAGCGTGGCGGAGCGGTCCAGGATTGTGAGCAGTTCAGCCTCGGTGTAGTACTGGAGGTGATGGACGATGCCGAAGCGAGAGCGCAGCGGCGCCGACAGCAGCCCGGCGCGGGTGGTGGCGCCGATCAGCGTGAACGGCTTGACCCTGACCTGAACGGTGCGGGCCGAGAGCCCGCTGTCGAGCGTGACATCGATGCGGAAGTCTTCCATCGCGGGGTAGACAAACTCTTCCACAGCGACCGGGAGGCGGTGAATTTCATCAATGAAAAGGATGTCGCCGACCTGGAGGCGTGTGAGGGCGGCAACCAAGTCGGTGCCGCGGGCCAAGGCGGGTCCGGAGGTGATGCAGATCTTGCTCCCCATCTCCTGCGCGAGTACGTGCGCGAGCGTGGTCTTTCCCAGGCCGGGCGGCCCATGCAGCAGGACGTGCTCGAGGGGCTCGGACCTGGCCTTTACGGCGGCAACGGCGATCCGCAGCCGCTCCAGGAGGTCGGCCTGGCCCACGTACTGAGACATGTCAGTGGGACGCAGGGCCCAGTTGATCTGCTCCTCCTGCGGGGCAGCCTGGGCGGATAAGAGACGGTCGGTGGACATGGGGGGAAGTCACGAAGTCGCGAAGTCACGAAGTCACGAAGTCACGAAGTTACGAAGTTACGGAGTCACGGAGTTACGGAGTCACGGAGTTACGGAGTCACGGAGTTACGGAGTCACGGAGTTACGGAGTTGGAAAGTCGCGGGGTCGGCGGACAATAGCCACCGCGGCCGCAGTCTAAGCGCATGAGGCCAAGCCCGACTTCGTGCATTCCTGACTTCGTGACTTCGTGACTCTCCGACTCCCTGGCTTCCTCCCTCAATCCATCGGCAGGCCCTTGCTCTTCCAAAGTCGCCCGAGCTTTTCGATCGTGACCGGCTCCCACACCGACCCATCGTGCATCTCGGTGCGGATGTGCTCGCCTTTTTCATTGAAGTACCCCACCTGCGCGGGCTTGTCCTCGCCCAGTTTGGTTGTGAGTTGCCACACGCCGGGCCTGTCGGGCAGTTGGTCGAGCGAATCGCGCCTCAGACGCACCAGGCCCGCATCTGACTGGAAGGAGTAAAAGCCGAAGTTGGCCTCGACGCCCGCGCGAATCAGGAGTTGCGGCAGCAGCCACGCCTCGACGCGGCTGAGGTACCCCTCGCGCTGGAAAGTCGGCCGAAAAAGCTGCTCGGCGCGGCCTGTTCCATCGACCTTGACGGACATGTTGACCCCGGAGCGGGCGCCCGTCTCATTGAACTGATCGACCGTTCTGTCCTTGCGAATGGCGTTGCGGATCGTCCAGGCTTCATCGTTGCGATCGGGCGACATGAAGAAGACGCTGTTGGAGTCGTAGGTGAGCCCGCGGTCGAGGATGCGGGCGTCCATCTGCACGATGTACCCCTCTTGACGGTCGCCGACGCGCCCGCCTCCCGCACCCACGAGTTCAGCCCGCGTTCCCACATGGGTACGGATGCGCCGGTAGCCGATCTCGGTGGCATCGGCGTCGGCCCCGCCGGGTGCGGGCTTGTACAGGCGCTCCCACCGCTCGGGTTGCGCGGCTAGCACAGCCTCGTAGGCCTCCGGCCGAAGCCCCTCAATAACCTTGGTTCCCGCCATGATCACGCCCGCCCGATCTGAACTCAGGGCGGTGGAATCCTCAAACGTGGCGGTGGCCACGACGGTTTCATAGATCCGACGGGCCGCCGCAAACTGGGGCTCGGTGGTAACGAGTTCAAAGGTGACGAACTTGTTCGCCGTGGTCTTGAACACGGTGAAGCCACGCACGACCGCCGGTCCGCCCGCCGCCCCCGGGACGGCGAAGTACACCCGTTCCGCACTCTGACCATTGACCGACACGGCCTTGCGTGGCTCGATCAGGTTGCCCTTGACCGCGACGATCTTCGATGGGTCGGGGGCCTCTCCGGGCTTCACGTCGAAAATCTCACCGGCGTTCTTGAAGTGCTGCGTCACCACCTGGTCGGCAACCTGCGCGGGGGTGGTTTCGGGGTTGGAAGAGCGGGGAGTCTGGATGTTAATCAGCCAGGTCGAAGTCGCGGGGATGACCTGCACCGTCGCGGCTTCTCCGATCGTGGTCGACTGAGCCGTCGCATCCACAGGGAGGAACATGGACAGACCCGCACTTTCAAGCCGAAACGGCTGGTCACCGAGTTCAACGGCAAGGCTGGGCGTGGTCGCCGCTGGTGGGGTTGACGGTTTGCCCCCCTGTTTGGGCGTTGGTTGGCCGAGCGCCGTGACCGGCATTAGTGATACAAGGACACCTGCCAACACTTTGAGACCGTTGTGCAGGGTCAAAGGGGAGGCCGTGCCGCCGGCGAGAATCATCTTCATAGGGGTCCTTCCGTGCCAAGTCATTCCGGGATCCCCCCGGACATTCGCGCGAACAGTGGGATCGACCGACTGAAGCACCCTGCTTGATTGGTCTGGGCGTGGTCGTGGGGGTGCCAGGGGACTTGCTGAGGCGGAAGCCTATGGACGACCGAGATTTGGGAGAGGCCGAATGCGGACTGGGTCCGGTTTGCCTGGATCGACGGTTGCGGACCGCACCGACGACTCGCCGCGACGTGCTTTGGAGATTTCAAGGCTCGTTGACAATCCGGAACGGTCGACTATTGTTCCCTCCCGCTCCTCAGAGCGGGGAACGGCAATCCCGCGCAACTGCAAACCGACGTTGAGTGAACGAATGACTGGCGGCAAGATCAGAATTCGGATGGAGGCGTACGACCACTTGGCCCTGGATGCCTCGGCCAAGGAGATCGTCGAGCACGCCAAGCGCACGAACGCGAAGGTAGCGGGTCCGATCCCGCTCCCCACGCGGGTGGAGCGTTACACGGTGCTGCGTTCGCCGTTCATTGATAAAAAGAGCCGCGAGCAGTTCGAGATCCGCACGCACAAGCGGATCATCGACATTATCGAGCCCAACGCGCGCACGGTCGAGGCGCTCAACCGGCTTGTGGTTCCCGCGGGTGTGTTCGTGAAGATCAAGGCATGAGTGGTAAGGGCCGGGCACAAGCCGGCCTTTTTCGTTGGGTCAGGATGCTGACGACTGATCGATGAGGGTGACATGGGCTTTTCGCTTCTTGGTACAAAGATCGGCATGACCCGCGTCTACACGGACGGCGGGGTCAGCGTTCCTGTCACGGTGATCCAGGTGGGGCCCTGCGTGGTGACGCAGCTCCGCACCGCCGACAAGGACGGGTACACCGCGGTGCAGATCGGCTATGGCGAGGTTGCCCCGCGCAACTCGACGTTCCCGCTGATCGCCCACGACCACAAGGCCGGGACCGGCCCCAAGCGTCACCACCGCGAGTTTCGCGTTGATGGCAAGGACAGCGACAAGTACACCCTGGGCCAGACGCTGACCCTGACCGACCTCGCCGGCATCATGTACGTTGATGTGTCCGGCACGAGCAAGGGCAAGGGCTTTGCCGGCGTCATGAAGCGTTGGAACTTCAAGGGCATCTGCGCCAGCCACGGCACCGAGCGTAAGCACCGGTCGCCGGGCTCGATCGGCGGCCTTTGCTCCAACCGCGGCTTTGGCGGCGGCCTCAAGAAGGGCAAGAAGATGGCTGGCCAGATGGGCGATGAGCGCATCACCTGCCGCAGCCTCGATGTGATTCGTGTGGACACCGAAAAGAACCTGTTGCTGGTCAAGGGGCCGATCCCCGGCGGCAAGAACGGCGTTGTGGAGATCCGGCCCGCCGTCCGGTTGTACAAGAGCAAGGCCAAGAAACTCGCCGCCGCGGCGAAGTGAGTTCGTGATTGACGGTGTTTGAATCGGGCGCGACCGCAAGGGAGCGTTTCAAGGAGTTTCGAGTCGAAGCATCGCCGGCCGCTTGAAGAAGCGATCGACGAGTCCGGAAGGTCTGGGAAGGCCGGAAACCGCCGGGCGACGACAAGAAAGTTGGACGGCCGAGTCGAGTCCGATCCGCCCCGCACGCGTGTAGCGTGTACCCGCCACAAGCGGGATTGGAGGCGAGACGGATAGGCAAAGTGATGCGTCCCCCGTATGGCCAGGCATGGCCGCGGGGTCCGCGAGGCGTCAGACGAGGTGGAAAGACAGATGGATGTCCCCGTCTACAACATGCAGGGCAACGAGGTTGCCAAGCTTAAGATCGATGAGACCGCGCTGGGTGGCGAGATTAACGCTGCGCTGATCAAGCAGGCGTACGTCCGCTACCACGCCAACCTCCGTCAGGGCTCGGCCCGCACCAAGCGGCGCGCCGACGTTGAGGGTTCAACCCGGAAGCTGTACAAGCAGAAGGGCACGGGCAACGCCCGGCACGGCGACAAGAAGGCCAACCTCTTCAAGGGCGGCGGGCACGGCCACTCCAAGAAGCGGACGCGGGAAGACTTCCGCCTGGACATGCCCAAGAAGATGCGGCGCAAGGCCAACCGCAACACGCTGCTCTCCAAGCTCGTGGACAACGAGGTCCGGATCATTGATTCGATCACGTTCGACGGTCCCAAGACCAAGGACTTCCAGCAGTTCCTGGAAGCCCTGAAGATCGACCGCTCGGCGCTGGTGGCCCTGCCGCTGGACCCCGCGGCGTCGAAGAACGCCCGCCTGTCGGGCCGCAACATGGAAAGCGTCACCATGATCCGGGCCGACCAGCTCAACTGCTTCAACATGCTGAACCACCGGTACCTGGTGATCGGCAAGTCCGACCTGCAAGCCTGGCTCGCGGGACCGACCTCGCAGACCGGGAAGGATGCCAAAGTGAACCCGCTCGGGCGTCAGAACGCCGGCGCCGAGGAGGCCGCGTAATGCCAGCCAACGTCGATGCAAGCTACATCCTCAAGAAGCCGCTGCTCTCCGAGAAGAGCACGTACGGGATGAACGAGCAGAAGCGGTACAGCTTCCTCGTTGATCCGCGTGCCTCGAAGCCCGAGATCAAGGCGGCCGTCGAGAAGATTTACAAGGTCCGCGTCGTTGGCATCAACACGCAGGTCCGCAAGAACAAGACCAAGCGCCTCAAGTACGGCGCCGTCACCCCCGCCCCCACCAAGAAGGCCATCGTGCGACTGCACGCGGACGACACCATCGACCTGTTCTAAGAGAAGGCACTGGGCATCAGGCACTCGTGCGAGACAGATCCAAGAGTAAACACCATGCCGATCCGCATCTACAAGAAGACCAGCGCCGGACGCCGCAACGCGTCGGTGAACATGCACGTCGAGGTGACCAAGAAGTCGCCCGAGAAGTCGCTGCTCGCCCCCAAGCCCAAGTCCGGCGGGCGCAACCACAGCGGCAAGATCACCTCCCGCGGCATCGGCGGTGGTGTCAAGCAGATGTACCGGCTGATCGACTTCAAGCGCAAGGACCGCGACGGCATCGACGGCAAGGTCATCGGGATCGAGTACGACCCCAACCGTTCGTGCCATATCGCCCTGATCGAGTACACCGACGGCGTGAAGCGGTACATCCCCTCGCCCAACGGGCTCAAGGACGGCATGACGATCATCTCGTCGAGCACCGGGCCGGTGGAGCCTTCCCCCGGCAACGTCATGTCGCTGCGGTATGTCCCGACGGGCCTGGATGTGCACTGCGTTGAGCTCACCCCGGGGCGCGGCGCCCAGATGTGCCGCTCCGCGGGTTCGTACGCCAAGCTGACCAACAAGGAAGACGAATACGCCACCCTGGTCCTTCCCAGCGGCGAAGTCCGGCGCGTGCCGATGGACTGCCGCGCCACCATCGGGCAGGTGGGCAACAGCGACCACCGGCTGCGTCAACTCGGCAAGGCCGGGCTGACCCGACTGATGGGCCGCCGACCGATCACGCGCGGCGTGGCGAAGAGCCACCACGCCCACCCGCTGGGCGGCGGCTCGGGCCGCAGCAAGGGCAACCGGCCGTTGTGCGGACCCACCGGCGTCCACTCCAAGGGCGGGAACACCCGCAACCGCAAGCAGCACTCCACCCAGCTCATTGTCCGCCGTCGCGTGTCGAAGCGCTACGGCCAGAAGAAGTAATCGACCCGGAAACGCACCATGGGACGCAGTCTGAAGAAAGGTCCGTTCGTCGATGAGAAGCTCTACCACAAGGTTGAGAAGCTTAACTCGACGCGCCGTCGCGAGCCCGTCAAGACCTGGGCCCGCCGGTGCACCATTGTCCCTGAGTTCATCGGGCACACGTTCAAGGTGCACAACGGGCGCATGTTCCTCGACGTCTTCGTGACGGAGGATATGGTGGGGCACAAGCTCGGCGAGTTCAGCCCCTCCCGCACGTTCCGCGGGCACACCAACAAGAAGGAAGGCATCGCCGGGGCCGCAGCGCCGGCCGCATCGTGAGTTGACGAACAGGATCTGCCCCGGGGCGGGATTAGACGCAGGGACAGACGCAGGAACAGAAGGGCCAAGCCGTGAGGATTCGAGGCAGCAAACTCAAAGAACTGGCGTCGCAGGCGGGTATCTCCGTCGAGCAACTCGCCGGCGCCATCGTCGAGCCTGGCCTTTCCGCGGCCGACGCGGAGAGCGCCATCAAGAACTGGATGGCCGGGCGTGACCATCCGCGCTGCAAGGCCAAGACCATCAGCAAGCTCGCCGAGGTGCTGAGCGTGCAGGTCAAGGACCTGGCCCGCTTCACCAGCAAGGTGAACGGTCACCGGGGCAGCCCCCGCAAGGCAGGCCTGCTCGCGGCGCTCATCCGCGGGAAGAACATCGATCAGGCGATTAACCTGTTGACGTTTACGCCGCAGAAGGCGGCCGTGAATATCAAGAAGGCATTGAATGCAGCCATCGCGGACGCCGAGCTGGCGGACGCCGATGTGACCGCCCTGTTTGTGTCGGAGAGCCGTGTGGACGGCGGGCCGGTCCTTAAGCGTTTCCAGCCCAAGGACCGCGGGCGGGCCCACCCGATTCTTAAGCCGATCAGCAACATCACCGTGAGCGTGGAAGAGCGCCCCAGCAAGACGGGGGCAAGGTAAGCCTATGGGACAGAAGACGCATCCATTTGGTCTGCGGCTGGGCATCACCGAGGCGCACAAGAGCCGCTGGTACGCCCCCAAGGCGCTCTACGGAGAGCTGCTTGTCGAGGACGAGAAGATCCGCAAGTGGCTGGACAAGCGCCTCAACCGCCGGCCTCCGAACGCGGCGGTGTCGGATGTGCACATCGAGCGCACCCGCGAGGAGCTCAAGGTCATCATCAAAACGGCCCGGCCTGGGCTGGTGATCGGCCCCAAGGGCGCCGAGGTGGAGCGGATGACCGAAGAGCTGCAGTACATGACCGGTCGCAAGGTCGCGATCTCGATCATCGAAATCAAGAACGCCGATCTGGATTGCCAACTCATCGGCGAAGCGGTGGCCGAGCAGCTGATGAAGCGTGCCAGCTTCCGGCGTGTTGTCAAGATGAAGTGCGAGGCCGCCATGATGGCGGGCGCCAAGGGTGTGAAGATCCAGGCGTCAGGGCGGCTGGGCGGGGCGGAAATGAGCCGCACGCTGGCAGTCCGGCTGGGTTCGCTCCCACTCTCGACGCTTCAGGCGCGGGTGGAGTACGGGTTCGCCGAGGCGAAGACGACCTTCGGTGTGATCGGTGTGAAGGTGTGGGTCTACAAGGGCATGTACACGACCGAGGCGGATGAGAACACATCCAACGCGGCCGGCGGACGGGCCCGGGCCCGCGGCAGGAAGTAACCCCGGCTCGATCGGCTGGGCCGGTCGGTTGGGTGGTTCGGCTCCGGGAGCCGACGGTTGGATGAGCGAACTGGATAGCGATTCACGGCAGAGCAGGCTTGGAGTTTGACCGATGGCGTTGATGCCCAAAAGAGTGAAGTACCGCAAAGAGATGCGCCGGGTCCGCCCCCGCAAGGCGACCAAGGGCAACTACGTGGCCTTCGGCGACTTTGGCCTGCAGGCCCTTGAGGGCGCTTGGGTGAGCGCCCAGGTGCTCGACGCGGGCCGCATCGCCGCGATGCACTTCGTCAAGCGCGAGGGCAAGCTGTTCATCCGGGTCTTCCCGGACAAGCCCATCAGCAAGAAGCCGCTGGAGACGCGGATGGGAACCGGCAAGGCGGAGGTGGATTACTGGGCCGCGCGGGTCAAGCCCGGCACCATGCTGTTCGAGATGGCGGGCGTTCCCGAGGCCACGGCCAAGCTGGCGCTGCTGCGGGTCGCGATGAAGATGCCGGTGAAGTGCCGGTTCGTGGGGCGGCGCGTCCGGGTGTAAGTCAGATTGAGATGGAGGCCGGTTGTATGAAGGGTAAGGAAGTGCACAAGATGAGCGAGGAAGAGGTCAAGGTTGAGCTTGGCCGCCTCCGCAACAACCTGTACGACCTGCGCAGCCAGGCCGTGACCGAGAAGGTTGAGGACAACTCGCAGTTCCGCAAGACCCGCAAAGACATCGCCCGCCTGCTCACCGAGCAGAGCGTGCGGGCCAGGCAGGCAGTGGGCAGTGGGGGCTGAGCGTTCGGGGCTGTGTGAAGCACGTGGTACACGAGGTAGCGATGGCTGAGAAGAACACCAAGCAGAGCGAGCCGACGGGGCAGGTCCAGGTCGGAACCAAGGTCGGGGTCGTCGATTCCGACAAGCGAGCCAAGACCCGCAAGGTCGTGGTGAACTACCTGGCCAAGCACCCCAAGTACGGTAAGTACGTGCGCCAGCGGACCGTGCTCCACGTGCACGATGAGAATAACGAGTCGCACAGCGGCGACGTGGTGGAGGTTGCTCCCTGCCGCCCCATCAGCAAGACCAAGTCGTGGCGGTTGGTCCGGATTGTCGAGAAGCGCGCCGAGGTGGCCGCCGCTCTCAAGAGTGTGAAGGAAGTCGGCTGAGCAGGCCGCGTGCGGGGTTTGGGTTGGGGGCTTTGAGCCCACAAGCGAGGCGGTAACGAGTCATGTTGCAGCAAGAAACAAGGTGTGAAGTCGCGGACAACTCGGGCGCCAAGATCGCCTACGTCATCCGCGTGTACGGCGGGTCCACCGGCAGCGGCAAGTTTTCGCGCCGGCTCGCCTACGTGGGCGACCGGGTGTTCGTTTCGATCAAGAAGGCGCTCCCCGGGGCCGACGTCAAGCAGGGCGATAAGAGCAAGGCCGTGGTGGTCCGCACCACCAAGCCCACCCGGCGTGCCGACGGCTCGTACGTCAAGTTCGACAGCAACGCCGTCGTGCTGATCCAGGACGACGGCAACCCCAAAGGCACGCGCATCTTCGGGCCTGTCGCCCGTGAGCTGCGCGACAAGAACTACATGAAGATCGTCTCCCTGGCCTCCGAAGTGATCTGACCGCACACGTACCGCTCGTTCCGAGCATTGAAGGGTTCCTGACATGCCACGCCACGTCCGCAAAGGCGACACAGTGATGGTGACGAGCGGCTCCTCCAAGGGGCAGGTCGGCGAGATCATGCGCGTCCTCACCAAGTTCGACAAGGTGCTGGTCAAGGGCATCAATCTTCAGACCAAGCACCTCCGGCCGACCCGCGAATCTCCCCAGGGCGGCATCATCACCAAGGAAATGCCCCTGCACATCAGCAAGGTCAGCCCCGTGGTTGATGGGAAGGCCGTGCGGGTTGGTTTCCGCACCGACGCGGATGGAAGCAAGGTCCGCATCGCCCGCCACGCGGGCAAGGAACTCAAGGTCCTTGGGATCGTCCACCAGGCCCGGGATGGGAAGGGTGCCGTCATCACCAAGCCAGCCCCCGCACCCAAGCCCAGCGTCAAGCCCGAGGCCGCTCCCGCCAAGCCCAAGTCCGTGAAGCCCAAGGCCACGAAAGCCGGCGCTGCGGCCTCCACCGAGAAGAAGCCCGCCAAGGCTGCCAAGGCCAAGTCCGCCAAGTAAGCACGAACCACACGCGTTGAAGTGAGCACGATATGAGCAAGGAAGAACAGAAAAAGCACGCCGGCCCGAAGGACGGGACCAAGGGCGATGCCGCTCCCAAGGCCGAAAAGCCCGAGAAGGCCGAGCGCAAGGGCGGCGGGGCCAAGAAGCTCGCCCAGCACTCCAGCAAGAAGGCAACGCCCGAGTCGGAAGCCGCGGCTGCCGCGGCGGCCATGCCCGCCAAGGAGCCGCCCCGGCTGCGGACGATGTACGAGCAGCAGATCCGTCACAAGGTGACCGAGAAGTTCGGCATCAAGAACCCGTACCAGATGCCGCGCCTGGACAAGATCGTTCTGAACGTCAACATGGGCCGGCACCTCGAGGGCAGCAAGTTGCCCCCGCACGTCAAGACCCAGGTGCTGGAGACCCTTGTCAAGGTGACCGGGCAGCGTCCGGTTGTTCTCAAGGCCAAAAAGTCGGTTTCGAACTTCAAGGTCCGTGAGGGCTTCGATACGGCGGCGATGGTCACGATCCGGCGCGAGCGGATGTGGAACTTCCTCGACCGGCTCATCAACCTCGCGACCCCTCGTATCAAGGACTTCCGGGGCCTTCCCGAGAAGGCGTTCGACAAGCAGGGCAACTACGCAATGGGCCTGACCGAGCAGGGCGTGTTCCCGGAAATCAACATGGCCGAGGCCCAGTTCACCCACGGCATGAACATCAACATGTGCTTCTCGAACAGCAGCCCCGAGCTCTCCCGTTTCGTGCTGGAGCAGCTGGGGATGCCGTTCAGGAAGCCCGACCAGAAGTGAGTACGACCATGCGGTGCGCCAAAGTGCGGAGAACAGTTCGATGACCACCAAGGCTCAAATGGCCAAGTCGCGGCGCAAGCCGAAGTTCAGCACCCGGACGGTGCGCAGGTGCGAGCTCACCGGGCGGGCCCGGGGCGTGTACCGCAAGTTCAGGATCAGCCGCATCATGCTGCGCAAGCTCGCCTTGGAGGGCAAGATCCCGGGCATGCGCAAGGCGAGCTGGTAGGACCGACCGGGCCGAGGCGTTTCAGGATTCAGGCAGGGCTTTCAGGCTACTTTCAGTGCAGAGGAATACAGATGGCGATCGGTGATCCAATCGCGGACATGCTTACTCGGATCCGGAACACGGTGCGCAACCGCGGCAAGTCTGTGACCTGCCTCAACAGCAAGGTCTGCCGCGGCATCGCGGGCGTGCTGCGCGACGAGGGCTATATCGACGGCTTCGATGTGGTCGAGGACGGTCGCCAGGGGCTCGTCAAGATCCGGCTGAAGTACGGCCCGGGCGGCGAGGCTGTTCTGCACAAGCTGCACCGCGAGAGCAAGCCCGGCCGGCGTGTGTACGCCGCCGTGGACGAACTCCCGCGCCCGCTGCAGGGGCTGGGTATCGCGATCGTATCGACGAGCAAGGGTGTTCTCAGCGACCGCAAGGCCCGCACCGAGCGGGTCGGCGGCGAACTGCTCTGCACCATCGAGTAGGGTTGGATCGTGGGGTTTGGAGCGGCGCAGACCGTCGCTCGCTTGGGTGGGTTGTTTGGGTCGGGTCGTAAAGGTCACGCGGAAGCCCGGGGTGAGTGCCCCGGAGTGAGCAAGACGCGTCAGGAGCAGGTATGTCCAGGATCGGAAAGAAAACCATCACCGTCCCCGCCGGGGTCAAGGTCTCCATCAAGGACCGCGTGGTCAACGTTGAGGGCCCCAAGGGGAAGCTCAGCATGACCCACCGCCCGGAGGTGGTCGTTGCCTGGGCCGAGAACGAGAAGAGCATCACCGTCTCCCTGCGCGAAGGGCTGACCAACGAGAACAAAGAGGCCAACGCCTACTGGGGAACGACCCGGGCCCTCATCCGCAACATGGTGGAGGGTGTCACCAAGGGCTACGAGAAGGCACTCGAAGTCGTGGGCGTGGGCTGGCAGGCCATCGTGCAGGGCAAGCAGCTCAAACTCAACATCGGGTTCGCCAACCCCATCATGATGGACATTCCCGTGGGGCTCACCGTCACGGTCGAGAAGGCCTTCGTGAAGGTCACCGGCTCCGACAAGCAGATGGTCGGCCAGTTCGCCTCCGCCATGCGGGCCAACCGCAAGCCCGAGCCGTACAACGGCAAGGGCATCAAGTACACCACCGAGGTCATCAAGCGCAAGCAGGGCAAGCAGTTCGGCGCCTAAGTCGGTCGCCAGTCCTACGAGGTCAGTATGAACAAGAACGTTGGCAAACAAGTACGGCGCACCAGGCGGCGCATCGGCCTCCGCAAGCGGATCTCCGGCACCAGCGAGCGCCCGCGCCTCTGCGTGTACAAGTCCCTGAACCACATCTACGCCCAGATCATCAACGACCTGGAGGGCAAGACGCTGGTCGCGGCTTCGACGACCGACAAGGGCGTCAGCCTTGAGAAGACGGGCAACAGCGCCGCGGCCGCCACGGTGGGCTCGTCGCTCGCAAGCCGGGCCAAGGCCCTTGGCATCGGCCAGGTTGTCTTTGATCGCGGCGGTTTCAAGTACCACGGCCGGGTGAAGGCCCTGGGCGATGCCGCCCGCAAGGGTGGACTGCAGTTCTAATCACAGCCGCCCGCAGCGGGCGGAGTTCAGTGCACGGGCGACCGACAGAAAGCGACTAGAGAACGACCATGCCAGAGATTCTTGATCAGACAAGTCACATCGAGGCCACGACCGTCAGCGTCGACCGTACATCGGCGACGGTGAAGGGCGGGCGACGATTCAGCTTCGGCGCTCTCGTCATCGTCGGCGACCGGCGCGGGCGCGTCGGGTTCGGCTATGGCAAGTCCAATGAAGTGCCCGCCGCCGTTGAGAAGGCGCAGAAGTACGCGCGCAAGGTGATGAAGCCGGTTCCCATGGCCGGCACCACCATCCCGCATCAGGTCGAGGGGACCTTCTCGGCCAGCAAGGTGCGCCTGGTTCCAGCCTCGCCCGGTACCGGCGTCGTGGCGGGCGGCACGGTGCGCGCGATCCTTGAAATGGCCGGCGTCACCGATTGCCTTACCAAGTGCTACGGCTCGACGAATAAGCGCAACATCGTCAAGGCTACGTTCGACGGTCTGGCTCGCCTCCAGCAGCCTGCCGCGATCGCGGCCCTGCGCGGCCAGGTGCTCGGTGCTACCGAAATCGAAGCCAAGATCGAGCGCGGCAAGCGGTTCATGCCCTCCGCGCCCAAGCGTGAGAAGGCTCGCGGCCCCGTCAACACCGTGGGCGATGACCGCAAGGGCGGCCGTGGCCGCGGTGGTCGTGGCGGCGGTGGTGGTGGCGGACGCGGCCGCGGCCCCGCTGGCGGTGGTGGTGGTGGGGGGGGTAGCGGTGGTGGTGGGGGCGGCGGCGGTGAGTCACCGGCCGCAGCGCCGACCGGTGATGCACCCGCGGCGGGCTGAGTTGGCACATACACAAAGACTTTTCTCGATTCCCAGTCGGAGTAGCGAATCATGATGATCCACGACATCACCGCCCTCGCGGGCCCCTATAAGAACCGCAAGCGTGTCGGGCGCGGCGAGGGCTCAGGGCACGGCAAGACATCCGGGCGCGGCGCCAAGGGCGCGGGGAGCCGCTCGGGCAACTCTTCGAAGATCGGCTTCGAGGGCGGTCAGATGCGCTACTTCCGCCGCCTGGCCAAGTTCGGCTTCACCAACGCCCCGTTCAAGGTCCAGTTCTGGACCGTGAACCTCGGCGACATCGTGAGCCACCCCGGCCTGGCCAAGGGCGGGGACGTCAACATCGCCACGCTCATCAAGGCCGGCCTTGTTCGCGACGAGAGCCGCGACCTCAAGATCCTGGGAAGCCTCGGAAAGGCCTCGGGGTTGAAGGTGAAGTTCAACGTGAACGCCTCCCGGGTATCGGCGAGCGCCCGCAAGATGATCGAGGACGCCGGCGGGACCGTCTCAGAGACCGGCACAAGGCGTGACCGCGTCCGTGGGATTGACCGCAACTCCGCGGACAAGGCCCCGAAGAACCTGACTAAGAAACTCAAGCGCTCCAGCGCCAAGCCAAAGGCCAAGGCCAAGGCCGACGCCGCGGGCGACGCGGAGTAAGCGGCGGTATACCCTGTCGCTGCTCCGGATTGGGGCCCGGGCTTCTTGCGGCGGCGTTGGGTGGCGAACCGGTTGCCGGGCGCGGGTTGCGCCGGTGTGGTGCGCACGAGGTGTAGTGCGCGAGACCAGATGGATGGGACCGGCCAGACCCCGGTGCCCGAGGAAGTGCTCTGATGTTTCAGACGTTGCTCAACGTCTTCCGTGTTCAGGAACTCCGGAACAAGATCCTCTTCACCATGGGGATGTTGCTGGTGTTCCGCGTGGGCCACTGGATCCCGCTGCCCGGCGTGAACCAGGATCAGTTGACCGAGCTCTTTGAGCAGGCCCAGCAGTCCGATTCCGCCCTGGCCAAGCTCGCAAACTTCGTCTCGATTTTCTCGGGAGGGGCGCTCTCGCAGTCGACCCTGTTCGGCCTGGGCATCATGCCCTACATCACGGCGGGGATTATCTTTCAGCTGCTGGCCACCGTGCTGCCCCAGCTCAAGAAGCTCCAGGAAGAAGGCCCTTCGGGCCGCCAGAAGATCATGGAGTACACCCGGTACACTACCCTCGCCCTGTGCGTGGTGCAGGGTATCGGCTGGCTTTCGTTCTTGAGATCCCAGAACCTGATCTACGTGGAGTGGGCGCAGAACCCGCTCTGGTGGGTCATGGCCGTCACGGCCCTTTCGGCGGGAACGGTCTTCCTGATGTGGCTGGGCGAGCAGATTGACAAGCACGGCATCGGGAACGGTGCTTCCATGATTATCATGGCCGGCATCCTCGCCGGTATGCCTGGCGCCATCCGCCTGGTCGCGTCCAGTTTCAACCCCGGCGAACCCAACAGCATGGGCTGGATGAGCCTGATCATGCTCTGCGCCGGCTTCGTCGGCGTCATCGCCGGCGCGGTGCTCATGACCGTCGCTCAGCGCCGAATTCCCGTGCAGCAGGCCAAGCACACTCGCGGCCGCAAGGTCTACGGCGGCCAGAAGAGCTACCTCCCGCTGCGGATCAACCACGGCGGCGTCATGCCCATCATCTTCGCCAGTTCGCTGATGATCTTCCCGACCGTGATCTTCACCCAGGTGCGGGAGATGGCCACCGCGGGCGGGGCCAGCGGCACCTGGGCTATGGTGACCCGCTTTCTCGCAGACGCTTTCCAGCCCGGCACGTTTCTCTACATCGTGCTCTACATCGTGATGATCTACTTCTTCAGTTACTTCTGGATCACGGTCCAGTTCAACCCGGAGGAAATGAGCAAGCAGCTCAAGGAGCACGGCTCGTTCATCCCCGGCCTGCGCCCCGGCCCGCGCACGGCGGAATACCTCGAGACGGTCATGTCCCGCGTAACCTTTGTCGGCGCGGCGTTCTTGGCCCTGGTAGCCGTTCTGCCCACGGTTGTGAATACGAGCCTGGGTGTGACGGGCACGGTCAGCCAGTTCCTGGGCGGGACGGGCCTGCTCATTGTCGTCTCGGTCACGATGGACTTCCTGCAACGCGTCGAGGCCAACCTGCTGATGCGCAACTACGCCGGGTTCCTCGGCAGTGGTGATGAGGGCGGCCCCAAGCTCCGCGGACCCCGCTTCTAGCCGTGTGTGATCGGCCCCGGGGCGCTGCGAAGTCCAATCGGCGATTGACGGTGCGCTCGTTGTTTCGCGGGTTGCAAGGCTCGTCACCGGATGCGACCATCCGCAAATGGCTATCCCGATCAAGTCGCCCGGTGAGATCGAGGCCATGCGTGCAGCGGGCCTGGTCTTGCGGCGGGTGATCGCCGAGGTCGTCGCCTCCTGCAAACCGGGCGTTACGACCCGCGACCTGGACGGCGTTGCCGCGAACGCCATTGAGCAAGCAGGCGCGGCCCCGGTGTTCTTGCACTACACGCGCGGTGATGCGCCCCCGTTTCCCAACGTGTCGTGCATCTGCGTCAACGAAGAGGTTGTGCACAGCGTCCCGGGCGACCGGATCATCCGCAATGGAGACCTCGTAACGGTTGACATCGCGCTGCGGTACCCGGCGCGAGCCGGGTGGTGCGTCGACGGCGCAACGACCTTGGTGGTAGCGAATGGCGGCGCGATGGCGGAACGCCTGCGGAATACCGCGGTGCTCGCGCTGGACGCGGCGGTTGCGGCGACCGGTCCCGGCGTTCTCTGGTGCGAGGTGTCGGCCCGGGTCTGTGCGATGGTCCACTCGCACGGGCTTGAGGTGCTGGGATCGTACTGCGGGCACGGAATCGGCATGGACCTCCACGAACCGCCGCGCCTGTGCTTTGGTCCTCAGCCGAAGAACCAACCCGATGTGGTGCTCCGCCCGGGAATGGTCATCACACTGGAGCCGATCGTTACGGAAGGTCGCTTCAACCTGGTCACGCTGGACGACGGTTGGACCGTCGTGACCGGCGACCGGTCTTGGTGCGCCCTCGAAGAGCGCACCATCGCGATCACCCCGGGCGGCTGCACCGACCTCATCGGGCTGTGATTGCGGTCTTCCCCGCGTGCGCCCGCGCTTCCGGGGCCGACGTCTGCTACCCTCCCGGGTTGAAGTATCAGTGCCCAGCCGGAAGGAGCGGAATTACCACGGTATGAGTAAGCAGGACGACAAGTTCACATTCGAGGCGGTGGTCATGGAGGCCCTGCCCAACGCGATGTTCAAGGTCCAACTGCCCAACGAGCAGAAGTCCGAGGTGTTGGCGTATGTTTCCGGCAAAATGCGCATGAACTACATCCGCATCCTGCCCGGCGACCGCGTCACGGTCGAAATCAGCCCCTACGACCTTTCCAAGGCTCGGATTACCTTCCGCCACTGACGGCCATGGGAACCCTCCCGGGGTCGGTTCCCGGGGCCAACGGGGTCGTGTCCAAGCCCCTTGGACCCAATTCCGCACCCGGTCCCAGGTGACTCCATGCCCACAGCGGTCTACTATCCCCTCCCGCCGCGCTGGCCCGATGCCGCGCACTACTTGGCGGGTCAGGAAGGGTGTCTCGTGAAGGTGAAGGCAAGCGTTAAGCGGATGTGCAACTTCTGCCAGATCGTCCGGCGTAAGGGCCGGGTTCGCGTGATCTGCAAGTCAGATCCCAAGCACAAGCAGGTCCAGGGGTGAACAGCCCGGGGATTGAATCCCTGGGTTTTCAGGAGTTTCATCAGTGCCACGTATCGCGGGTATCGACGTTCCAGACCGCAAGAAGATTTTCTTTGCGCTCCAGTACATCCACGGGATCGGTCCCAAGTTTTCGGCCAGCATCCTGGCGGAAGCGGGCGTAGACCCCAACCAGCGCTCCAGCGATGTTGATGAGGCCAAGCTCGCCCAGATCAACGGCATCATCGATGCCGGGTACATCGTCGAGGGCGCCCTGCGGCGTCAGGTTTCGCAGAATATTCAGCGGCTGAAGGACGTCCGTTCCTACCGCGGCGACCGTCACCGCAAGGGCCTGCCAGTCCGCGGGCAGCGAACGCAGTCCAACGCACGCACACGCAAGGGCCGTAAGAAGACCGTCGCCGGCAAGAAGGGCGTCAAGGCGAAGTAAGTGACGAGTGGACAGTCCTGAGTCCTGAGATGGGCTTGGGAGTATTCCACTTTTTACTCAGGACTTTTCATTCAGGACTCAGGACTTTCATTGCGGGGACGACCCATTGCGGGCCGGCTGATCCGCGGAGGCATAGATGGCGAAGAAGGGCAAGGTCAGGAAGAACGTGGTCCGGGGCATCGCGCACATCCGCGCGACCCAGAACAACACCATCGTGACGATCACCGACACCAACGGCGAGACACTTGCCTGGGACTCCGCCGGCACCATCGGCTTCAAGGGCGCCCGCAAGAGCACCCCCTTCGCCGCGACCCGGGCCGCCGAAACGTGCGGTTCCAAGGTCCGCAAGATGGGCATGAGCGAGGTTGAAATCCGCATCAAGGGCGCCGGCGCCGGTCGCGAGAGCGCGGTCAACGGGCTCACCGGGGCCGGCCTTCGGGTTACGGCGGTTGAGGACCACACCCCCGTCCCGCACAACGGCTGCCGCCCCAAGAAGCGCCGTCGCGTCTAGAAGCAGGCTTTCCCGGCCGAGCGTCAGCGCGCGGTCGGTCTTTGAATCGATCGGACAGGGCGATTGTGGGACAGAAGGGTTCCGTTCCCTCGGCAGGGCGGATTACCCGTGAACCCGCGATTCGCTTGGTAACGTGCAAGTCTGCCGAGAATGGATGAACTTTCATGACAATGCGTGTTCGCTGGCGCGGGCTTGAACTCCCCACACGGGTCCTTGCCGATTCCAAGTTCAAGAGCGAGACCTACGGCCGGTTCTCGGTTGAGCCTTTTGAGCGCGGGTTTGGCACCACGGTTGGCAACAGCCTCCGGCGCGTCCTGCTCAGTTCACTCGAGGGGGCGGCCGTCTCCAGCATCAAGATCAAGGGTGTTCAGCACGAGTTCTCCCCGCTCAAGGGCGTGATGGAGGACGTGACGGACATCGTCCTGAACGTGAAGAACCTCGTCGTCAAGCTCGAGGGCGAAGAGTCCAAGACCATGAAACTGGCCGCCCGGGGGCCTGGCGAGGTCACCGCCGACATGATCCAGGCCGACACCGCCGTCAACATCCTCAACAAGGACATGGTCATCGCGACCCTGACCGACGCGGTGGACTTTGAGATGGAGCTGGTAGTCAGCAAGGGACGCGGCTACATCCCCGCCAGCGAGCAGTACAACACCGGCGGCGAAGAGCAGGAGGTCGGCCTTATCCCCGTCGACGCCATCTACTCCCCCGTACAGCGCGTCCGCTACAAGGTCGAGGATACCCGCGTCGGCCAGCGCACCAACTACGACAAGCTCACCATGGAGATCTGGACCAACGGCACCGTCCCGCCCGAAATGGCGATGGTCGAGGCCGCCAAGATCTTCCGCAAGCACCTCAACCCCTTCGTCCAATACTTCGATATCGGCGATGACCGCGTGAGCGAAGAGGCGGCGGCCGCGGCGAGCGTCGACGAGGACCTCATCCGCAAGCTCAACATGCCCATCAGCGAGCTGGAGCTGTCGGTGCGTGCCAGCAACTGCCTCGAGTCCGCCCGGATTGAGACGGTTGGCCAGTTGGTCACCCAGTCCGATGCAGACCTGCTCAAGCTGCGGTCTTTCGGACGTACATCCCTGCGGGAGGTCAAGCGCAAGCTGCAGGACATCCAGCTGGACCTGGGCACCACGCTCCCCGAGGGCTACAACGTCGCGCCGGCACAGTTTCCGGCGTAGTTACTTCTGAAACCCTGATGGCGGCTAGAGTTGCCGCCCAGGTTTGTCTGGGCCGAGATCGACTTTTTCCCGGTGCCCCTCGCGGGCAGCCGGCTTCGGAGTGTGGATCATGCGTCACGGCAGGGCTGGATACAGGTTGGGTCGGCGGACAGCGCACCGTACTGCGATGCTGCGGAACATTGCCGCGGGTCTCTTCGAGCACGGCCAGATCGTGACAACGATCCCCAAGGCCAAGGCGGTGGCGCCGTTCGTTGAGAAGATCATCACGCTTGCGAAGCAGGGCGACTTGGCCTCGCGCCGACGGGTGATCGCCAAGATGGGCGGGGACCGCCTGGGCTTCGACTGGCTGTATGTCGCCAAGGGCGCTACCGAGGCTGAGAAGGACGCGGTGCAGAAGCTGCGTGACCACACCACCGGCTTCTTTGAGCTCCCCGACAGCTCAGAGGTTGAACGCAACCGGTACGGTGAGCTCCGGTCGGCCCCCAAGATCGTCAAGCACATTTTCGATCACATCGCCCCACGCTTCGCGGATCGGGCCGGTGGGTACACCCGGATTGTCAAGCTGGGCAGGAAGCGCATCGGAGACGGCACCGAGCTGTGCGTTCTGCAGTTCGTCGGCAACGAGGACGGGGCCGAGATCGGCGGCCGTCCCAGCACCCGCCGCCGCATCGGCGACAAGCGGACGGCGTTCTACGCCAAGCTCCGCAAGGAAAAGGACGCCGCCAAGGCCTGATCTATCGGTCGTTCGAGCAAGGGCCCTTCCAGGCCCCGTGGGAGCCCCCCGCGGGGCCTGTATTATTTGTGCTGGCACAGCCCCCCGGCCTGGGATACCCTATTATTCAGTTCCCGAGCCGCCGATAGGCGGAGCGGACGAGCAATGTCGTTTGGGTGCGCCCGTGTGGGCCGCCGCAGGGTTGTAAGGGTCAAAGGTCAAGGCAAAGGAGTCCCGAAGATGAAACTCAATGGCAAGGTCGGCGTGCTGGCGTGTATCGCGGCGATGGGCATGTTCGCGGCCGTCGGCTGCAGCAGCGACTCCAAGTCCGGCAGCAACATGGGCGCGGTCGGCGAGAAGGCCACCTGCACGGAGAAGGCCTCCTGCACCGAGAAGTCCACCTGCACCGAGAAGAAGGCGGATGGCGCCATGGGCGCCGTCTCCGAGACCAAGGCCGGCTGCTGCAAGGCCAAGGCCGCCGAGGGCAACATGGGCGCCGTCTCCGAGAAGAAGGCCGGCTGCTGCAAGAGCGCCGTTCCCCAGAGCTGATCAGCGACCAAGCGTAAGTGAAGGCCCGCGGCCCACCCGGCCGCGGGCTTTTTTGCGCACCGGTCTGATGCGGGCCTCGGCAACCGCGAGCACTCGCCGGCGAGCTATATTTGATTCGTGCCAACCATGCTCGATGAGATCGAATCCCGCGGCCTTGTGGAACTCGCCCAGGCGACATCGGCCCAGGCGGTTGAGGCGTGGCGGGTGGCCTACCTGGGCTCCAGCGGGAAGCTCAAGGCCGCGACGGCCCTGCTGAAAGATGTGCCGAAGGAAGAACGCCCCGCCTTTGGCCAGCGTCTGAACGCCGTCAAGCAGCGATTGGAAGAGGGGCTGGCCTCGCGGAAGGCCTTGGTGGGGGCTCAGGAAGCCACTCCCGCGGGAGAGGTGATTGACATGACCGAGCCCGGCTGCCTCGCCAGCAGCTCTATCGGTCGCCGCCACGTCATTACCCGTGTCCGCGATGAGCTGGTCGAGGTGTTCGGGCGCATGGGCTTCCGCTCTGTCGAAGGCCCGGAACTGGAGGACGATGAGCATAACTTCATCAAGCTCAACATCCCCCCCGACCATCCGGCACGCGACCCCATCGACAACTTCTATGTGGATGACCCGGCGAAGGTCGTAGGCCCCAGGATGCTGCGGTCGCAGACCAGCACGGTTCAGGTGCGGACGATGGAAGAAGCCGTAGCGCGGGGCGGGGGGCGGCTCAACGAAGCCATCAAGGTCGTGGCCCCAGGGCGCGTCTACCGCCCCGACACGGTCGATGCCACGCACTCGTTCATGTTCCACCAGATCGAGGGCTTGTACGTTGACCGCGCCGTCACCATGTCCGACCTCAAGACCACCCTCTTCCAGTTCGCCCGTGCCTACTTCGGGCCCGATGCGGAGGTCCGCCTCCGGCCCAGTTTCTTTCCATTCACGGAGCCCTCGGCAGAGTTTGATATGAAAATCCGCTTGCGCGAGGGCCAGCCCGCCCGCTGGATCGAGCTGGGTGGCTGCGGCATGGTCGATCCCGCCGTGTTCAAGTCCTGCGGCATCGACGGGGAGCAATGGAGCGGCTTTGCCTTCGGGTTCGGCATCGAGCGGATCGCCATGGGCAAGTACGGCATCCCCGATATTCGCCTCATGTTCGATAACGACCTGCGGTTCCTCAGCCAGCTCTGAGCGAGCGGGCCTTGGAGTTAGACGCCATGAGCAGCATTTCACCGTCTTCGGACTTCCTGACTGAGCCGTCGGTCGTGCAGCCCCAGTGGCCCAAGGTCGTGGGCATTCTCTCCATTGTGTTCGCTGGGTTGGGCCTCACGTGCGTGGTGTGCGGGGTTGGCTTGCTGCTGGCGATGCCGTGGTTCTTTGCCAACAACCCCGATGTCGGTGAGCTGCCTCCCAACATGAGGCCCACGCCCGAGCAGCTCGTGGGGTTTGCCTTCGGCTTTGGGTTGTCGATCCTGCTCCTGGTTTCAGGCATACTGACGCTGCGCCGTCGCCCGGTTGGACGCTTGCTTCACCTTTTGTACGCGGGCCTATCCGTTCCGCTGGTTGCTGTGAACTCTTACATGCAGTGGAAGCAGATGGCCCTTATGGAGCAGTGGTTGCGAGAGAATCCAAACAGCCCGTTCGCGGCGGGCCAGAGTTCCACCGGGAACATGATCGGGCTGGTGTTCGGGATTTTCTTTGGCCTCGCGTACCCGTTGTTCCTGCTGGTCTGGTTCGGATTAGTCAAGCGGTCGGCGGCCAGCATGGGCCAGAACGAATCGGAAACCGTCATTTGACGCGCCCGGCCGCGCGCACGGGTACTCGCCAGGGCGCGGCCAGATGGTGTATACTCAGGCTCATGCGGGCGTAGTTCAGTGGTAGAACGTCGCGTTCCCAACGCGAAAGTCGAGGGTTCGAACCCCTTCGCCCGCTTTCCCGACCCGGCGCAGCCCCGCAGAAGTCAGCGGAGGATTGCCGGCGCGGTCCTTGGTCAGGCTTGCGTTGTTGACGAATCCGCGGCGTGCAACGCCGCGGCCCGAGTCGCCCTGAGCGTCTGCTTTCCCAGGCTCACCACGCCGATCGCCGCCAGCATCCAGTTCCCGATGATCGTGTACAGCACCGACGCCGCCAGCACCACCGGTTCCGCTGCGTAGGCGCGCAGCAGCGAGACCAGAGCTGCATCGCGCGTGCCGATGCCATTGATCGATATCGGCAATGCGCCGGTTAGCAGCGAGAGGGGCGCTGCGGAAGCGGTCTGCCCCAAGCTTACCCCCGCATCGACAGCCCGCAGCAGGCAGGCGAATAGTCCGACGTTGGTCGCCCAGAAGACCAGCGACAGGAGCAGGGCCAGCGCGATGCGCCCGGGCCGCGCGAGCAGGCGATGTGCCGCCTGCCCGACATCCTGCCGCACCAACGGGAGCCTGATCCGTGTGTGGGTCAGTCCCAGGCCGATCAGCCCCGCCGCGGCGGCGACTGCAATCAGCCCGGCGACGCCGCACAGCCTCCAGCGCGCCACCGCCGCTGCTCCCACGCAGGAGATCAGCGCCAGCATCAGGACATCTACCCCTCGCTCCACCAGCATGACCCCGATCAGGGGTCGTACTTGGGCGCGATCTTCGGCTACGAAGGCTGCCTTGGCAAGGTCTCCGCCGCGACCGGGGAGGATCGCGTTGAGCGTTGTCGCCGCGAGCACCGCCGAGAGCGACCGTCGAAAAGTGGCGCCAAGCCCGGCCGTGTGCAGCAGTGACCACAACCGGACCCCGGCCATCCCCAGTTGGACGAGGGCCACTCCCGCCGCCGCCGCAAGCCACCAGGGGTTCGCAGCCCCGATGGCCCGGACAGTCTGCTCGACATCGATGATCCACACCAGCAGCGCCACCGAAGCGGCCAGGCCGACAAAGGGGACCGTAGCCAGCAGGATGCGGGAGGCTTTCACGGGTGCTTCGTTACCACGGCCGGTGTGAGTTGATGAGATCACCCAGCAGCCCCAGCCCTAGGAAGTTCACGCCCGCCATGAAGACGGTGATGGTGAAAATGTCGGGGATGAGCGCGCCGGTAGCCTTGGCCACCACGGCGGTTCCCAGCGCGAGCAACATCATGATGAGCGCGAGCGACCCGAAGACCTGCAGCGGTCGGAAGTACATCGTGCTCCGAAGCACCAGCAGGAAGAAGTTGAACGTATCCCGCAGCGGCCGGATGGAGCTCTTCCCCACCCGCTTGAAGTAGTCGATCGGCAGGTAGTCCACGTGCAGGCGGTTGATGTGCGACGCCATGGTGATGGTGGTCGTGAAGCTGAAGCCGTCGGGGAGCATGTACCAGAAGGTGTGCACATGGCGAGCCCAGATCGCCCGCATTCCCGAGTTCACATCCTTGATGTCTGCCTTGGCCATCCAGCGGGCATACTTCAGCAGGGCCCACTTGGCCGGCCTCCTGGCCCAGGGGATCTGGACGTTGCTCCCGATCCGCGCGCCGACCACCATGTCCGCCGACTCCAGGCCCGCGATGAACTCAGGGATGCGCGAGTTGGGGTAGGTCCCATCGGCATCGGTGATAAGCACGCGGTCATACTGCGCCTCGGCCAGCCCGCGCTTGAGCGAGGCCCCGTAGCCGCGGTTGAACCGGTTGTGGATGACGCGAACGCCCTCCAGCCTGCCCGCCAGTTCATCGAGAATCTTCCCGGTGGTGTCGTAACTGCCGTCGTTGACGGCAATAACTTCCCAAGGTCCCGTGACCTTGCCCAGCGCTTCGCGCACATCCGCGATGGTCGCTGCCACCGCGCCCTCCTCGTCGTGGCAGGGGATGATGACCGATACGCCCGGCTGCGTGGAAGTGGGGGCCTTGTTCATTGCGCGCTCCCCTCGTTCCCTACCGGTCCGGGCGCTCCCCGGCGCGCCACGCCCCGGATAAACAAGCCCGCGTGGTGCAGCGGTGTGCGGTCCAACGTGCTCGCAACAGGGGCCCACCACGCCGGGCACAGGTTGGGCGTGGTCCATCCCTCGACGCGGACCGATCGTTCGGGCATGTTTGTGAGCTCCAGTAGTTTGGACACGTACCCGCGGCTGAACCGCAGCAGCATCTTCTCGTGTGGTTTGAGCAGCCCGAATGCGAGCATCAAGGGATGAGATCGGTTGGGCTCGTACAGCACCACGGCGTTGCGGGCCACCCGTCCCATCTCGGCAACGGCGGCATGGCAATCCGCCTCATCAAGGTGGTGCAGCAGGTGGCTCGCGACGACTACATCGAAGCTTGCGTTGTCGAATGGCAACCTGGTCGCGCTGGCGACCATCTTTTCGCGGCACGGGTTAACGGCGACCATTGCCGCCGATGCGTCAAGGCCCACCGCCCTCCCAAACCGCGCCTGGAGGGGGACCGTCAGGAACCCATTACCGCACCCCACATCCAAGACGGAGCGGTCTTTCGCCGAATCAACCAGCGAGGCGATGAAGTCCGCCCGGGGCTCGAACAGCGCACGCACGGCCGGGTGCGAGGCGGGCCGCCTGCCCGATTGGTCCTTGTCCCAGTGTTCGCGCTGCAGCGCGCCGGGATTCTGGTCTGCTGTGCCGCTTGCTGGTGTCATGTGGGGCGTCAGTCTAGCGGTTTGCCTCGGCCGGGAGTCGCGAGGTCGTTTTGGGTGGGGCCATGGCCCGAGCCGCGGAAGTATTCGCGACGCCACACCCGCATCCCGCCATCCACGGGCAGGCTCGAAGGATCAACCTCCTGCCACGGGCACAGCACGGACTCCTGGTAGACGTTGCTGTTGGCAACATAAATGCTCGTCCCGTCCGACCCGGCGGCGACACGCTTGAAGGGAGTCTCCAGGGGCCAGCGGTCCTCGACCACGATGCGGTCCGACAGGAACTCGATGGATCGGCGCACCCGGTACGGGGTACCCGGCTTGCCGGTGATGAGAATCTTCTGCAGCAACCCCCGCACCAGGTTGGCGTTGAACCGGCCGATGGTGAGCAGGAGCACGCGAAAGATCAGGTTCGTTATCGGCGTGGGCAGGTTGTTCCGCCGCTTGCACAGCGTCGTCTCAACCTCAAACCGTCCCTTCGCGGGATCGGCCTTGATGGAGGCGTCGGTTTGAACAAGGTGGGAAACAACGACCTGTCCATCCGCCAGTTTGCCCGTGATCCCGGTGTCCGAGGCAATCGGTCCCTGGTTATCAAAGACCTTGATGCACCCGCCCTTGCTCAGGTTGGTGATCGCGTAATACCCCGCCCCCCCCGCTCCGGCTGACCGCTCCGCCGCGCGGTGAACCACCATCTTGGCGCCGGGCATCCAGGTCGTGCGCTGATCGGTGCGGGCTTCCGCGATCGGGCGCGGCCGGTTGGGGCAGTAGTCGTCGTACGCCTGCAGGAAGTTGTACACGTAGTGCGCGGTCATGCGGTCGTCGTCGTTGATGTACCGCTTGCCGTTGCCCACCGCGGACAGGAACGCATCCGCGATCTGCCCCGCCTTGGGCGTGTGGCGGGCCATCACCTCAAAGCCGTGCGGATAGAAGTGGTACGTGTTGCGGCTGCCGTACTCGCCGCCGTACGAACCGTCTGGGTGCATGAAGTTCCACGCGAACTCGACGGCCTTGGTGAGCGGCGCCACCAGGGCATCGGCCCTGCTCTTGAGCATGTACTTGGCCAGGAAGTCGATCGTGCAGGTGTGGTACCCCGGGTCCGCCCCTTCGTACTCCTGGAACCACCCCTCGTCTTTGTTCTGCCATTCCAGGGTCAATGCCACGCGGTCTTCAGCGACCCGCCGGTGACGGTCGTCCCCCGTGATCAGGAAGACGTTGTACGCGGCCAGGGCGGCCAGGGCCTGGTGGTTCGACAGCCGCCCCGTCTCGTTCTCGTGGTCCAGGTGCGATACCCGTTTGGCGAACAGGTCGACCACACGATCATCCCGCATCCCCAGCACCTGGTACGCCTCGCTCGCGGCGTAGAGGCTGAAGACCAAGGCCCCCATCGCCCGCTCGAAGGGAAAGTAGTCGTCGCAGGTGCCGTTCTTGTGAGAGCCCGGCACCATGTATCGGATGGCGGCCTGCGCCAGTTCGCCCACGCGGGCCACGCCCTGAAACTTGTTACCCGGGTAGGCGCGGGCATACGCGAGCGCCAGCGGCAGCACAAACTCCTGCGACATCCCGCACGGGAAGTCCATCGTGCGGTAGTGCCAGAACGCGCGATCGAAGCAGCCGTAGGTCCGGCTGAACGGGTTGCGGTCAATCAGGTGCAGGAGTCGCGGGATGTACGGCAAAGCCAGGCTTGCGTACACCTGCCGCCCAGCACTCACGATGGGGCTCAAAGGGCTCATGGGGCTCATGGGGCTGGACTGTGGAGAAAGTGATGCGTTTGGGGCTGTTCTGGTCATGCGGTGGGCCGGATAGTACCCGCTTATCGGGGGTGGGGCGGCCGGGGAGAGCGAGGCGACTGGCCGAAGGGGCGGGTGCACAACCTGCCGTTTCCCCCCGCCGAATGCGGCCCGATTCCACCTGCACAGCCCGGTTACAAAGCCGTTGCGCCACTCCCCAGGCTCAAACGTAGAACTACAGCAGCGACAAGGCGTCTCTCTTCGTATACGACCTCAACCGGAGCCACCCCATGAAGCTCTCCACACTCTGCGTGCTCGCCTGCCTGTGCCTGGTCGCTGTTCCGGCGTGCTTCGCTCAGGTCAGCATCCAGCCTGCGCCCATACCCCCACCCCCGCACCATCCCCCACACCGACCACCGCCACAGATCATCATTCCCCCGTTCCGGCCCCGCACGCCCCATGCCGTTGCTGTCGAACTCACCGCCGTCGGCGGTGACATACAGATCAACGACCAGGTCGCGACCACGGTCATCGAACTGACCCTTACGAACCGTTCCGGCCAGCCGCAGGAAGCACAGATCATCCTGCCCGTGCCCGACGGCGTGGCCGTTCGTTCGCTCCAGTATGACGGGATCGGCCCCGAGCCCACCGCCGAGGTCCTCCCCCGCGAAGAAGCGCGCAGGATCTACGAGTCCATCGTCACAAGCATGCGCGACCCCGCGCTGGTTGAGTTCGTTGGGTTCAACCTTATCAAGACGAGCGCTTTCCCGGTCCCGCCGGGGGCAAGCCAGAAACTACGCCTCACCTACGAGCAGGTCCTTCCAATAGATTCGGGCCGGATTGACTACTTTCTCCCCCGCAGCGAGTCCCTTGCCTCATCCGGAACCGTGTGGAACGTCCAGGTCGTGCTGCGGTCCAAGGCTCCGATCTCCACGGTGTTCTCATCGAGCCACGAGGTCACGACCCAGCGCCACAGCCCCAACCACATCACCGTCCACCTGGCCGGCCAATCGGGGGCCGGGCGCGGCTCGGTCCGCCTCAGTTACCTGGTTGAATCCCCCAGGGACAACGGCTTCATGGCCAGCCTGTCGGCCTACCCCGACGGCTCGCTCAGCCCCGAGGGCGGAGGGTACTTCCTGCTGCTGGGGGGCCTGCCCGCGACACTTCCCAAGGACATCAAGCCCGTCAAGCGAGAGGTCGTGCTCGTTATTGACCGTTCCGGCTCCATGCGCGGCACCAAGATGGCCCAGGCCCTCGCCGCAGCCACACAGGTGATCGACGGCCTTGAGCTTGGCGAAGCCTTCAACATCATCGACTATTCCGACTCGATCAACTCGTTCGCGGAAAGGCCGGTCATCAAGACCTCGGAAACCACGTCCCAGGCCCGGGTCTACATCGCCGGCATCCAGGCCAACGGCGGCACCAATATCCACGACGCGATGCTCGAAGCCGTCCGCCAGCAGCCCACGGAGGGCATGCTCCCGCTGGTCATCTTCCTGACCGACGGCCTGCCCACGGTGGGCGAGCGGAATGAAGTGAAGATCCGCGAGGCCATCCGGACGGCCAACAGGCACGAACGGCGTGTCTTTACGTTTGGCGTTGGCGTCGATGTCAACACACCGCTCTTGAGCAATATCGCCAGTTCCTCGCGAGGGGCCAGTACCTTCGTCATGCCCGAAGAGGATGTCGAGGTCAAGGTCTCGCAGGTCTTCCGCAGGCTCTGCGGCCCCATCCTGGCCTCGCCACGACTGGTCGTTCTCGGGTCCAATGGCGAGCCTTCAACCCGGTCCATCCGCGAGTTGATGCCCGCCCAACTGCCCGACCTGTTCGAGGGCGATCAACTCGTGTTGCTGGGACAGTACGTTGGCGGGAGCGCCATTCGGATGAGGCTGGAGGGGTCCTACCTGGGCACCCCGCGCTCGTTCGAGTTTGAGCTTGATGCGGCCAGGGCTACCACAAAGAACTCGTTCGTGCCGCGACTCTGGGCCAACCGGAAGGTCGCCACACTGATTGACGAGGTCCGCCAGGCCGGCGCCGAGGGCGCGGCCCGGCCGACCGATGCCCGCATGAAAGAACTGGTCGATGAGATCATCCGTCTCTCGACCAAGTTCGGCATCCTGACCGAGTACACCGCGTTCCTGGCCCGCGAGGACTCCAACTTCAGTGCCGCCGAGGCCCCAGCGCGCCGCGAGTCGCTGCAAGGCCTGCTCCGCAGCCGAGCCGCTGGAGACCGCGATGGGGTGGGTGCGGTCAACCAGGAGGTGAATATTCAGAACATGCAAACGGCGACGGGCGGGGTGAACGCATACTTCGATGCCGAGATGAAGGAAGTCGAAGTCACCACGATCCAGAACATCGCCGACCAGACCTTCTTCCAGCGGGGCTCCCGCTGGGTTGACGCTCGAATCCTGGACCAGGAGGATGAGATTCCGGACCGTGTCTTTGAGTTTGCCACCCCCGAGTACATGAGGCTTGCCGAGCAACTGGCGTCGGAAGGCCGCCAGGGCGTGCTGGCGCTGGGCGGCGAGGTTTACCTGCTTGTGGGTTCGGAACGAGTCCTGGTTCGTGCCCCATAGGGAGTTCCATCAACATGACCAGCACGGCGTCCCATCCTGCCGATAGAGTCTTGAGCGCCCCGTCTCCGCATGGCGATGCCGCACCACGATCGGAGCCCAGAGTGTCCCTCGCACGAATCCTGGTTGTCGAAGACGACCCCTCCATCCGGCGCGGCCTCGTCGACGCCCTGAAGTTCTCTGGGTACACCACGGTCGATGCCGCAGACGGCGCGGCAGGCCTGGAGACCGGGCTGTGCGCCGAAGTTGACCTGGTCCTTCTCGATGTGCTCATGCCCAAGTTGGACGGGTTCGCCGTTCTGAAGGAACTCCGGCGCGCCAAGCCGGCCCTCCCAATCATCATGCTCACCGCGAAGGGTGAGGAGCAGGACCGCGTTCGCGGCCTCCGCGAGGGCGCGGACGACTACGTGGTCAAACCGTTCAGCGCCACCGAACTTCTGGCCCGTGTTGAGGCCGTGCTGCGGCGATCCGCCGAGCGCCCGCGGGGGGTCAACAAGTTCGTCGTCTCGGGGCGGACCATCGATCTGGAACGGCGTGAGGCGTTGCTCCCCGATGGGCAACGCACCGTCCTGTCCGAGCGCGAGGCGTCGGTGCTGGCCTACCTATCGGCCAATCGCGGGCGTGCCATTGCCCGCGATGAGCTGCTTTCGAGAGTCTGGGGGCTTGATCCCCGCGGCGTCCATACCCGTACGGTGGACATGACCGTTGCTCGCCTGCGCGAACTCCTGCAAGACGACCCCGCCAATCCCTCGGTCATCGTGACAGTGCGGGCGAAGGGGTACATGCTGGCTATCGATGGCGCGCCGGCGGCCGGGCACGGGGCCGGCGACGGATGACACCGTCCCGCTGGCCAACGCTGATCTTCGTCATCGGAGCGCTCGCCGTCCTGAGCGCCCTGGGTTGGGTGACGTTTCATGCGTTACGCCTGGAACGCCGCGAGCAGGAGGCCCGCGCCGATGCCCGGTTTCAGGAGTCCATCCGGCTTGTGCTGTGGCGGATGGATGCGGCAATCACTCCGGTAATCGCCCGCGAGGCCGCGAGGCCGTACTTCGAGTACCGCCCCTTTTACCCCGCCAACCGTGCCTACACGCGCATGCTCAACGCGGTCGAGCCCGGCGAAGTACTCGTTCCATCGCCCTTGCTGCAATGGTCGGACCAATACCTGAAACTCCACTTTCAGCAAGCGACCGACGACGGGCTGACCTCGCCCGAAGTTCCCACGGGGGACATGCGAACACTTGCGGAAGCGACGTACGTCTCCGGCTATGCCGTCGAGACGGCCCGGCAGCATCTCGACCGGCTTGGAAAACTCTTGGTGGAATCCAATCGGACCGAGCCGACCACTGCGCGTGACGAGCTCACCGTCTCGGCCGGTCCAGCAAGCCGCGGCGATGCGGACAGCGAACTGGACCAGCCAAGCCCGGATGGACAACCCGGGTACCAGGGCCAGTCGAGCCAGGCGGAACAATCCGTCTCTGAGCGAGCCGCGCGGCAACAGGTCCTCAGTCTTAACAACCGCTACCAGACCATTGCCGCGCCCGAAGAACCCATGCAGGGCAGGGCCCTGGCCGATGCGGCAGCCCCCGCGGCTACCGCGAGCGCTCCCGTGATGGCCGAACGGGAAGTAAGTGCTCTGGCCGCCAAGGAGGATGGTCCCGCGAAGGATTCCGACAAGGGGGTGGACCAAAGCTTGGCCGCCGCTGGCCGTATGGACAACTTGCTCACCGGCAAGAAAGAAGGCAAGCAACTGCAAGTCGCCGCGGGCGAACCCGTCATCGTGCAGTCCGAGTTTGCCGCCTCGTGGGTTGCAGGGAGTGAGGGCGGAGACCCGGAACTTCTCTTCAGCCGCCAGGTGGTGTTGGCCGGCACCACTCTCACCCAGGGCTTCTGGCTCGACTGGCCCGCCCTCCGGGCTTCTCTCCTGGGTTCCGTCTCGGACCTTCTTCCCAGCGCCACGCTCCGCCCGGTCCTTGGCGGCGAGCCCCTGACAGACCCGGCGTTTCTGGGCCGTACCCTGGCCGCCATCCCCGCCGAGTTGGTCGTCGATCGCCCCGTGCTGGCAGGGTTGCCCGCCTGGTCCCCGGTCCGTACCACACTCGTCGTGACCTGGTTCATTGCCGTCGCGGCCATCGCCTCTGCCGCGGGAGTCCTGCGGGCCTCGCTGGAACTTGCGGAACGCCGCGGCCGCTTCGTCTCGGCCGTCACCCACGAACTCCGCACGCCACTCACCACTTTCTGTCTGTACTCGCAGATGCTCGCGGATGGAATGGTCAGGGACAGTGACGGTCAACGCACGTACCTCAATACGCTCAAGAGTGAGTCGCAGCGACTCGCAGGGATCGTCGAGAGCGTGCTGGACTATGCCCGACTGGGGCGTGGCCGGCGTTCCTCGCGGGTAGACATTAATGTGCCTGAGCTCCTCGCGCGGCTCATTGCCCTGCTTCGTTCACGCTGCGACCAGGCGGGGATGCAGTTGGTGGTAGAGGCATCGGCGTTGGACGGGGTCTCTCTTCGCACCGATCCCGCGACGCTCGAGCGAATCCTGCACAACCTCATCGATAACGCCTGCAAGTACGCCTCAGCCGCGCCCGACAAGCGGGTACACCTGGGAGCTCGCGCCACGGGAAAAGACCTGGTTCTGACCGTCCAGGATCATGGCGCGGGCGTGGATCGGGCGGAGCAGTCTCGCATCTTCCGGCCCTTCTACCGTGGCCACCGGCAGTCCGATGGCTCGGTCCCGGGCCTGGGGTTGGGGCTGGCGCTCT
>Ga0163144_10001546_pt1 | contig 54095 bp, 54 predicted proteins | sample OliLak19BULKMAT1_FD_123175 | JGI IMG/M metagenome (GOLD analysis project Ga0163144, IMG submission 123175) | Freshwater microbial mat bacterial communities from Lake Vanda, McMurdo Dry Valleys, Antarctica - Oligotrophic Lake LV.19.BULKMAT1 | ecosystem: Environmental > Aquatic > Freshwater >... | reverse complement strand
GATCCCGGCGCTGCGCTTCGATCTCTCCCGTCCCGAGATGCGCCAGATCTACCGCGACGCGTCCGCCTCGCTCGAGGGAGCCCTCGGAGCCATCGTCGCGGCGCCCATCCCCCAGGCGACCTTCGCGAACACCGTGCTCGCCCAGGAGAAGGCCGTCGCCGACTACGCGCGCGCGATGGTGCCCGTCGTTTTCGCGGCCCACGTCTCGCCCGACAAGGGCGTGCGCATGACCGCCCAGGCCATTGAGAAGGTGATGAACCGACGCTTCGTCGACCTCGCCCAGCGCGAGGACCTTTTCAAGCGCGTCGAGGCCGCCGCCGCGAAAGACGAGGCTCTCGATGCCCCCGACCAGAAGCTGCTCGACAAGACTTTGCGCGACTACCGCGACAACGGCCTGGCCCTGGCTCCCGAGCAGCGCGCGCGCCTGAAGGCGGTGCAGACCAAGCTCAATGATCTGTCCGCGCGCTTCGAGATCAACATCAACGAGAGCAAGGATTTCCTCGAAGTCGACGAGGCAGGGCTGGACGGGCTGCCCGCCGACTACAAGGCGAGCCTCGACAAGACTCCCGAAGGCAAGTACAAGGTTGGCCTCGATTACCCCAGCTACGTCCCCTTTATGCGCTACGCGAAAGATGGCGAGCTGCGCCGCGCGCTCAATCATAAGTACGAGAACCGCGCGATGCCCGAGAACCTGCCGCTCCTGAGGGAGGGCCTCGAGCTCCGCCGCGAGCTCGCGACCATCCTGGGCGCCAAGGACTACCCGACGCTCGCGCTGCGCGACCGCATGGCGAAATCTCCCGCGCGCGTGGCCGAGTTCCTCTCCCGCCTCACCGACAAGGTGCGCGAGCGCGCCCAATCCGAAATGAACGCCGTCCTCGAGGTCAAGCGCCGCGATGACCCGTCCGCGACGCAGGTCGGCGACCACGAGCGCGGCTATTATTCGCGCATCCTGCGCGAGGAGAAATATTCCTACGATGCCGAGGAGGTCCGACAGTATTTCCCCGTGGACCGCGTCGTGACCGGCGTGCTTAGCGTCTATCAGCGCATCCTGGGCGTGACCTTCCGTGAGATCAAGAGCGGGCCCGTCTGGCATCCCGACGTCCGCCTCTTCGAGATCGTGGACACGAAGACGTCCACGCTCATCGGCCATTTTTATCTGGACCTCTACCCGCGCGACGGCAAGTACACTCACGCGGCCGCGTTCCCCCTTCTGATGGGCCGCGCGGTTCCGGGCGGCTACGACCAGACCGCCGCCGCGATGGTCGCCAACTTCCCCAAGGCGATCCCGGGCAAGCCCGCGCTGCTGCCGCACGCCGAGGTCGAGACGTTCTTTCATGAGTTCGGTCACCTGATGCATCAGACTTTGACGAAGGCGCGCCACATGTCCTTCTCGGGCACTTCGGTGGCGCTCGACTTCGTCGAGGCCCCGTCGCAGATGCTCGAGAACTTCGCGTGGGAGCGCGAGGTCATCGACGAGATCTCGGGCCGCTGGGACACCGGCGCTAAGCTTCCCGACGCCCTCTTCAAGAAGATGACCGCGGCGCGCCGCTTCAACGAGGGCGTGCAGACCCTGCAGCAGATCGCGATGGCGGCGGCCGACATGGCGCTGCACACGCTCGTCCCCGCCGACCCCTCGGCGGAGTTCAACCGCGTGGTCTCCGAGATCACGGGCATGCCCGGCGCGCCGGGCGGCAACTCGGCGGCGAGCTTCGGCCACCTGATGGGCGGCTACGGCGCCGGCTATTACTCCTACCTCTGGTCGCTCGTATTCGCCGAGGACATCTACTCCGCGTTTCGGGCCGAAGGCCCTTTAAATCCGTCCGTCGGCGGCCGTTATCGCCGCGACATCCTCGAGACCGGCTCGGAGCGGTCCGAGGCGGAGTCGCTCGAGGCGTTCCTCGGGCGCGCGCCCAGCGAGGACGCGTTCATGGCGTCGCTCGAGGACGAGAAGCCCGCCGCGACGGAAGGCGTGACCCTCACCGGCAAATTCGGACCGGAGGCCATGGCCGCCGTGATCGCCGCGCGCGTCGCCGCCGGCGCGCTGCCCAAGGGCGTGATCCTCGAGTTTCGTTCGCACTTCGCGGCGGACAATCCGCAGGTCATCATGAGGATCGACGGGAACCTCGTCTATCACGAGTACCTGTACCACTCCGAGTCGAACCTCGGCCGCCTGCGCCGCCGCTGGTGGAATCCTCTGACGTGGTTCGCCGGCATGGGCCGCCCGTCCGGCGACGTCGCCGCGCGCTACGCGGCGGCCTATCGCTTCGCGGTCGAGGCCCGGGCGGTGTACGACCGGCGCGCCGCGTCGCGGTAAGCGCCTGGCGCCCGGGGGAACGACCTTCTTTTTTTCATTTTCATTCTTCCGAGGAGGGTTTTGATCCGATATCTGATCAAAACCCTCGAGGGAGGAATGAAAAAAAGATAAGGGTGACCTCCCCCCCCGGCCGTCCAAGACGACGAGGCGCACGAGGAACATGTCCACGGCGAACGCGAGGAAGCGGCGGCTGGGTTGATGTCATGTCAGGATTTCAAAACCCGCCTGCCGGAAATGCCGGTCGGTCGCGACGGCGGACGTCAATCGCAGCCTGCGCATCACCGCGAACGATGAGCAGTCCGTGAATGACCAGCTTTTGTCCTTGTTCTTCTTGAACAGCGCCCAGGCGTCCTCGAAGTCCTCGGGCAGCAGGCGAACGAGTTCGACCACTCCGGGGTCGAGCAGCGTGTCTCCGATGCGGGCGGCATGCGCGGAGCCGAGGCGCATCCGGGCGAGCGTGACGATCTCGTCGAACACGAAGTCGGTCGTGACGAGGCGCCCTTCCCATTGTTCGATCGCCTTGCGCACCGGCCCGTGCGCGGGCTCGTCCTCTCGCGCGTAAGCGTACCAGCCGGATGTATCGACGAAGACGCGGTTCATGAGCCCTTGCCGTAGAGCGCGCGATCGTGCTCCGACGCGCGCGGCCCGCCCGGGTCCCGAGCCAGCGCGCGGATATCGGACAGCTTCCTCGAGGGCGCGGCGTCTTTCTCGCCGCCGATGAGCCGGTCGATCGCCCTCCGTATCAGCTCCGAGATCCCGCGGCCGGTGCGGCGCGACAGGGACAGGAGCGCGCGATGCTGCCGGTCCTCGAGCAGGACCTGAGTTCGTCTCACATCATTAGTATATAGCATGGTGTATGTTTGTCAATCCCCCTTCCCTACCATACGATTGAGGGGCCCGAAAAGTTCCCAAACTCGTAGACTCTTCAGGTGAGCAAAGTCTCGATCCGCGTCCACGAAGGCACGGGCCCCACGGTGATCTATCTTCCGGGGATCCACGGCGATTGGGGCCTCATCGGCGCTTTCCGCCGCGAGCTGGGCGCGCGCGTGCGCTTCGTGGAGTTCTCCTATTCCAAGGAAGACGTATCCGTGGAGCGGCTCGCGGAGCTCGTGCATGAGGAGCTGACGGCCAACGGCGTTCGCTCAGGCTGGCTGCTCGGGCAGTCGTTCGGCTCGCAGGTCTGCTGGGAGCTCCTCGCCCGCGGCTTCGGCGCGGACGGCGTCGTCCTCGCGGGCGGGTTCGTCAAGCATCCCTGGCCGTGGGGCGCGCGCCTGTTTCGAGCCGCCCTCGCGATCGCGCCCATGAGGCTCATCATCCCGGCCTACACCCTCTACACTTCGATGTCGAAGGCCTTGGCCAGCCGCGGGCCGGAAGAGGCCGAGGAGATGCTCGCGTTCGCGCGCAGCCGCAGCGGCAAGGACTGGAAGGCGACGACGTACCGCCTCTCCCTGATCGCCGCCGCCGACCCTCGGCCGATCGCGCGCGCGACGAACGTGCCCGTGCACTACCTCGGCGGCAAGGTGGACCCGCTCGTCCCGTGGCCGCTCGTCACCCGTTGGCTCAAGGCCGAGTGCCCCGGCTACAAAGGCGAGGTCATCCTGCCCTTCGCCGACCACAACGTGCTCGGCTCCTCGCCGCGCGAGTCCGCCGAGCACGTGCTGTCCTGGATCGGCGCTTAGTTCGGTCGCTCCATAATCCGATCGTCGCAGGCGCGCACGATCCGCGAGTCCTCGGTCCAGCGGAAAATCGGCTTGGCACAGTCGGCGGGGTCGGGCTTCGAGACGGGCGGCATCGCTTGAATCGGGGTCATGGCATTCTCCTAATAGAACTAAGTCTGTTACATATTAAGGCCTAAAAAAAGCCCGTCAACTGTAACCATTATAGTCACAGATGACGGGCTTGTCAAGGGCTACTTCGCCGCGAACCTCCACCTCAGCCGCGCCGACACCGTGCGCCCGACGGCGGGCACCACGAAGCGCGTCAGGACGCCGCCCGATGACGCCAGGATGCCGCGCGTCGCGTAGCCCTCATCGAGGACGTTGCGCGCCCCGATCGAAACCGTCCACGCTCCTCGCTCGACGGACGCGTCGAGGTCCAACGTGCAGTAGCCCGGGAGCTTACGCTCCTGGTTGCCCTCGTCGCCGAAGAAACGGCTCGAGCCGACGCATTGCCCCCCCGCCCCGGCCCGGAAGCCCCGCGGCAGAGGCACGGAGACGCCGGTCGACAGGCGATGCTTGGGAACCATCGGTATCTCCGCGCCGGGGTTGACGGTCTGCGTTCCCGTGAACGTCGCGTTGTCCAGGTCGAAGCGCGTCTGGAAGGTCGCCTCGGTGTAAGAATAGTTCACATACGCGTCCGCTTTTCCGATCCAGGGCCGCAGCGCGACCTCGAGGCCCTGCCGGCGCGTGCGGCTGATATTCCGGTTGGAGCCGAAGCCGCCGACCGGGTCGAACACCGCGTAAATCTCGTCCTGAGCCAGGGCGCGATATACGGCGAAATCCGCCTCGCCCCACGCGGGGTGGCGCCACGAAGCGCCCGCCTCCCAGCTCTGCGTCTTCACCGGACGAAGGTCGGGCGAGGAGCTGAACGGTCCCATCGCCGACAGCTCGCCGGCGGTCGGCGCGCGGAACGCCTCGGCATAGGACGCGCGCACGGCCGCGCCGCCGCCGACCTCCCAGTTCACGCCGACGCGGGGGCTCAACTTCGAATAGGAACGGAAGCCGTCCTTGGACGGCGTCACGCGGTTTTTGAAGTCGAGCGTTGAGCGGTCCCACCGCGCGCCGGCCGTCAGCACCGGGCCCGAGGGCCACAGGTCCGCCCCTCCCGTCAGCCACGCGCCCAGGCGCGTGTCGCGCGTGCCTGTCGCGTTCGCGAACGGGGAGGTGCCGAAGGCGCCCGACGAGGATGACTCCGCCTCGGCGCGCGTCCCTTCGACGCCGCCGTTTAAAGATAATCGCCGTTCAGCGATCAGGGCATCCGCCGTGAGCTGGCCGGCTCCGCCCGCGCCGCGAAGCTGCGCCGCGCTTCGGGAGACGGAAGTCCTGCCGCGGTTGAGCGGCGTGTTCTCGAGCCGCTCGCGGAATTGCCCCATCACGGCGCCCGACAGCCACGGAAGGAAAGTCCGGCGGCCGTTGAGCGTGACGGCGTTGAGCAGGGAGTCGGTCTTGACGATGCTGATCCTCTGGCGAGGGTCCGCCTCGAACTCGGCCTGCGTCAGCGAGCCGCCCTGGTCGAGGCGGTCGTCGGCGAAGGCGTAAGTCAGCCGGAGATCGTCGCGGCTCGTGCGCCTCCCGACGCTGCCGTTGAGCGTCGTCATGCGCGACGACGCCCCGCGGCGATAGCCGTCCTCCCGGACGTGGGCGCCGCCGACGGCGTAGTCGAAGCCCGAGGCTTCGCCGCGCACCGACGCATCGGCTTCGGCGCGCCCGTAGGAGCCGATTCCAGCGGAGGCCGTCGCCTCGGTCTTCTTCACGCCGCGCTTGGTGAAGATCGCCACGACTCCGGCGAGCGCGTCCTTTCCGTAGATCGTGTTCGGTCCGGGCAGGACCTCGATCCGCTCGATGGAATCGAGCGGGAGCAGCTGCCAGTTCACCTGGCCGAGGTCCGCCTCGTTGACGCGCACGCCGTCGACGAGCACGATCGTCGCGGGCACGGGGGTCGCGTTCCAGCCGCGCAGGTCGAGCGTCGGCGCGAACGGGTTGCCCGTCTGATTATAGAGAACGACCCCGGGCAGGCGTCCGATCGCGTCGGCGGCGGTGTCGCCGCGCAGCTCGGAGCCTTGGATAACCCGGGCCGTGCCGGGGTAGCGATTTTGATCGACGGGAACGTCCGGCAGGCGGAACGCGGACAGCAGCGCCAGAAGCGCTAGGGACGATGGGACCATGGTTGGTCCTCCTTACTCGAGGTTGCCCAACGCAGGTCTCCTGACTTACGGATCGTCGCCCTTATGCCGCGTCTTCCCATCCTTGCTAGGACAGTGACTTTGCGGCGGGCTACCCGTTTACAGTGGCGGTACCGTGCCGGAATTACACCGGCTTCCTACGGATGCGTCGGGGTGAGACGCAAGGACTCTACAAAACCAACATGGCCGGCGGAAAGAGCGGCTGTTATCCTTGAGGTTGAAGGAGGTGAGCGCCATGAAAAATCAAATTGAATTCGCCGCGTCGCGGCGAGGAGCGGTGGGCTGGGGCATCCTGTGGCTCCTCGGCGTCCCGACCTCGGTCCTCGTCGTGCTGTTCCTCGCGCGTGGCTGCACCTGATACAATAACCCGGGCGGCACCTTAGGGCCGCCCGGGGGTTTCATGCCTAAAGAGCTTCGGCATTTCATCGGCGGCAAGCCGGTGTCCGGGACGAGCGGACGCTTCGGCGACGTGTACGATCCCTCAACGGGCCTCGTCGCCGCCCGCGCGCCCTTCGCCTCGAAGGCCGAGACGGAGGCCGCCATCGAAAACGCGGCCGCCGCCTTCCCCGCGTGGGCCGGCGCCTCGCCGCTCGCGCGCGCGCGTGTGATGTTCAAGTTCAAGGCGTTGCTCGAGAAGCACGCCGACGAGATCGCCACGCTCATCTCCTCCGAGCACGGCAAGGTCCACGCCGACGCGAAGGGCTCCCTGACTCGCGGCAACGAGGTCGTCGAGTTCGCCTGCGGCATCCCCCACCTGCTCAAAGGGGAGTTCTCCCCAGGAGTCTCGACAGGCGTCGACATGTACTCGATGCGCCAGCCGCTCGGCGTCGTGGCGGGCATCACGCCGTTCAACTTTCCCGCGATGGTCCCGCTCTGGATGTCGGCGGTGGCGCTCGCCTGCGGCAACACCTTCATCTTGAAGCCGTCCGAGAAAGATCCCTCGTGCCCCTTGCGCATGGCGGAGCTGTTCCTCGAGGCGGGAGGCCCCCCCGGCGTGCTCAACGTCGTGCTCGGCGACAAGGAATCCGTGGACACCTTGCTGACCGATCCCCGCATCCAGGCGGTGAGCTTCGTGGGCTCGACGCCGATCGCGCGGCACGTCTACTCAACGGCCTCGGCGCACGGCAAGCGCGTCCAGGCCATGGGCGGCGCGAAGAACCACATGATCATCATGCCCGACGCGGACCTCGAGCAGGCCGCGGACGCCCTGATGGGGGCGGCCTACGGCTCGGCGGGAGAGCGCTGCATGGCGATCTCGGTCGCGGTGCCGGTCGGCAAGGACACGGCGGATTCGCTGATCGCGCTCTTATGGGAGCGGCTCAAGGGGCTCAAGGTCGGGCTGCCGGCCGACAAGGACTCGGACATGGGGCCGCTCGTGACGGGCGCGCATCGCGCGAAGGTGCTCGAGTACGTCGAGTCGGGCGTGAAGGAAGGGGCTAAACTCGTCGTGGATGGGCGCGGCGTCAAGGTCGCCGGCCACGAGAAGGGCTTCTTCCTCGGCGGCTGCCTGTTCGACGAGGTCACGGCGGCGATGCGCATCTATAAAGAGGAGATCTTCGGGCCGGTGCTCTGCGTCGTGCGCGCGGCGAACTTCGAAGAGGCGCTGAAGCTCCCGAACGAGAACGAGTTCGGCAACGGCGTTTCCATCTTCACGCGCGACGGCGACGCCGCGCGGGAGTTCTCCTCGCGCGTGCAGGCCGGCATGGTCGGCGTCAACGTGCCGATCCCGGTGCCGCTCGCGTTCTATTCGTTCGGCGGCTGGAAGAATTCGGCGTTCGGCGACGCGAACCAGCATGGGATGGACGGCGTGCGGTTCTACACGAAGACGAAGACGGTGACCTCGCGCTGGCCGGCGGGCATCCGCAAGGGCGCCCAGTTCACGATGCCGACGCACGGCTGACGCGGCCTAAGCTTTTCGGGTCTTGCGCGGGGCGTACACGGCCTGGGGAAGGCCCTTCACGACGCGCAGGGCGTCGCGCGCGATGAGCAGCTCCTCGTTGGTGGGGATCACGTGGATCTTCACGCGCGAACCCTTCGCCGAGATCTCCCCCGTCTGGCCGCTCTTGAGGGCGGCGTTGCGGGCGTCGTCGAGCACGATGCCCAGCGCCTCGAGGCCCGCGCAGATGCGCTTGCGGATCGCGGGAGAGTTCTCCCCGATGCCGCCCGAGAACACCAGCGCGTCGCAGCCGCCCATCTCCGCGAGGTAGGCGCCGATGCGGCGGCGCGCGCTGGCGCAGAACACGTCGATGGCCAAGGTCGCGCGCCGGTCCTCGTTCTCCTTCTCCTCGTCGAGCAGCTCGCGCATGTCGCTTGTGAGCCCCGACAGCCCGAGCAGGCCCGACTGCTTGTTGAGCATCGTGATCATGTCGGGAAGGCTCAAGCCCTCCTTATGGGCTAAATATTCGATGACGGAGACGTCCACGTCGCCGGCCCGAGTGCCCATGACCATGCCTTCGAGCGGCGTGAAGCCCATGCTCGTGTTCACCGACTCCCCCTGCTTGATCGCGCAGGCCGAGCAGCCGTTGCCGAGGTGAAGCGTGATGATGTTCACCTTTTCCTTGGGGATCTTGTGGAGCACGCGGTAGCGGTAGGCGAGGTAGCGGTGCGAGGTGCCGTGGAAGCCGTAGCGGCGAATCTTGTAGCGCCGGTAGAGGTGGTAGGGGATGCCGTACAGGTAGGCCGTCTCGGGCATCGTCGCGTGAAACGAGGTGTCGAAGACGGCCACCTGCGGCACGCCGGGTCCGAAGACCTCCGTCGCCGCGCGGATGCCGCGCAGGTTGGCCGGGTTGTGCAGCGGCGCCAGCTCGACGCAGTCCTCGATGCCCGCGAGCACGGCGGCGTCGATCATGGTCGAGGAGCGGAACTTCTCGCCCCCGTGCACCACGCGGTGGCCGATGATGTGGATGTCGGCCATGGAGTTGATGCCGGCGATGCCCGACTCCGGCGAGATGACCCAGCGCACGATGCGGTCGAGCGCGGCGCGATAGTCGCGCAGGGGCACGTCCTCCCGCAGCGGCGGCCGGCCCGTCGCCTCGAACTTGGCGAGCGACAGGCTGCCGATGCGCTCGATCATGCCCTTGGCCAGGCAACGGTCGCCGTCGCAATTGATCAGCGCCTCGTCGGTCTGCACGATCTGGAACTTGATCGAGGAGGAGCCGGAGTTGAGAACCAGGATGTTCATGCCAAAGGAAACAATATAACGGCCCATCGGGTCATTGACCGGCCTCAAGCCGAATTGTCCGAGTTAGCGCGGCGCGAGGAACGCGGGGAAGTACTTGCCGACCGTCGCCATATGGTTCACTTTTTCGGCGTTAGCGTCAACGAACGCGGTCGTCTGCGCGCGAACCGTCTCTCGGTCGACTTTCCCCGACAGAGGCTGGATTCTTGCCGCGCCGGAAGCGCGGTTGATCTTGCGCCACAGCTCTTCATTGCGGCCGACGGTGTCCTGGTACACGCTTAAAAAGCGGTTGCCGGGCGCGCGCGCGAACTCCGCATAGACGTCGAAATCGGCCGGGCCGTAAGCGGCGTCGAAGAGATAGACCTCCCTCACCGAGGGCCAGCACACGCCCCCGCCCCCGCAGGCGATCAGGCGATCTAGGATAGAGCCCGCGCCGCTGTGCCCCGCCAGGACCAGCTCCGGCTCCGCGGCCGGAGCGGCATCCGAGCCGGCCAGCACGGCTTCCACCCCCGCCATGAAGCGTCGGAAGCGCTGAGGCGCGTCCATGGCCGAGCGCCACTCGGCGGCGTAGGTCTCGTTGCGAAAGCCCGGGCCGGTGCCGTCGGGCACGATCGAGATCGTGTCCTTGCTTTCGCTTTTAGCGAGCAATTCCTTGAAATTAAAAAAGGCCAGGAGCGTGTCGTAGGACTGCAGATGGCCGTGCAGGTAGAGGATGCGGCGCGCGTTCTTCGGCGGCGGCCACGATGTATAGAAGATCGAGACATCCTTGGGATAGGCGCCATCGGGCAGGCGCCCGCGGCAGACGCCGGCCGCGGAGGAGGGCGGGCAGCGGAAAGAGGCCGCGGCGGCTTGGGCCGGGATTTGACGTGCGGTCTTCAACTGCTGCATCCGGTCGACGATCGTATCGGTCTCTCCGGCCAGCGCATGGGCCGGCAAAAAGAGCGCCAAAGCGAACGCGGCGCGGGCCGGCGAGCGGGCGACCGAAGCCATGAGAGGAGGATAGCCCCGCCCCTTCCCGTCGTCAAGAGGTGAATATGACCGAAGCGGCTAGGGCAGGCTCTCGATCTCACGCTTGAGCGACCACAGCACCCCGAGCTGGACCGCGAACACCGCGAGCATGAGGGCGGTGAACGGCCCCAGCTTCGTCGCGTGGATGAGGAGCGGGAACGCGACCGTGGCGCCCAGGATGCGGCCGCCCTGCATCAGTCCGATCCCGAGCGAGTAATAAAGGCCCGACTTCGGCCCGCGCGGCGTCAGGCGCATCAACGTGTGCTGCGCCGTCGAGCCTACCATCAGCTCCCCGAGCGTGAGCAGCAGCATACCGCCGAACACCCAGAGCTGGGATTGCATGCCCCAGCCCGCGACCAAAATGCCGATCACGGTCAGCAGCATGCCGCCCGTGATCGCGAGCCACGACCGCGTGAAAAGCATGGTCGCCTGCACCGCGAAAGCGGCGCATAGCACCGTGTTGAGGATCATCATCGTCGAGAACCGGCGGAGGCCCTGGCCCGGATGGAGGATCTCGAGGCGGCCCGCGCCGCCCTCCAGGAATAGTTCGTAGAAGAAGGACCAGCCCATCAGCACGAGCGCGCAGCGGAAGAAGGCCCAGCGCGACGCTCCCTCCCCCTCGGCACCCAGGCCGCCGCCGGCCGCGGCCCCGCCCTCGCGGCGCGGCAGGATCTTGCGGCCCAGGAAGAAGGCGGTCAAGGACGTCGCCGCGTCGAACAGGAACAGGGGCATGAGCCCCAGGCGCGCGCCCACGGCCGCCACCGAGAAGCTGAAGATCTGCGCGAAATTGTTGACCATGCGCATCCAGCCCAGGGCTTCCTTCTGATGGGCGCGTTCGACCTGGTCCATGAGCAGCAGGCGCTGGACCACGTTCATGAGCGCCTCGGCGAACTGCGCGAGCATGCCGCAGAGCAGGATCAGCCAGATCGACGTCTGGAAGGGCAGCAGCCCCAGGCCCGCGGCGGACATCAGCAGGGCCGCCAGCACCAAGGTCCGCGAGCTGAAGCGGTCCGTCAGCGCTCCGCCCGCGAGCGTGCCCGCGAGCATCGTGCCCTTGAGGACCGAGAGCACGAGCGCGCCCTCGCCGGTCGAGACGTTCCTCTCCACCAGGAGGATCGCGATCAGGCTTAGGCCGATGGAGCCGACCTTGTTCGTGAAGGTCGTCAGGAGGACCGGACGGCTTTGCCTGAAGGCCGGGGTGTTTAGGATGCGGCTATCTTAGCAATCGGGCGGCGGCTAGACGAACATCGCCACGAAGGCGTTCAGGCGGCGGGCGACGTCGAGCAGGAGGCCGTGCAGCTGCAACGGCTCCGCGTACACCTCGACCGGCCGGTACATGTCGACCGGCGCGATCGGGATCGTGAAGCAGAACGTCGAGCCCGAGCCCTTCCACGACTCGGCCCAGATGCGGCCGCCGTGGAGCTCGACCATCGCGCGCGCGAGCGTCAGGCCGAGGCCCGTGCCCGTCGCCTGGCGCTGCTGCGAGCCGCCGGCCTGCTCGAACATCCCGAAGATCTTCTCGAGCTCGCCGTGGGCGATGCCGCAGCCCGTGTCCTTGACCTTGAACAGCAAGGTGCCGGCGTGCTCGTACTTGCCTTCGGCGACCGTGATCGTCACCTGGCCGCGCGAGGGCGTAAACTTGATCGCGTTGGAGATCAGGTTCATGAGGACCTGGACCACGCGGCGGTTCTCCGCGGCGCAGCGGGGCAGCAGCGGCGCGAAGTCCTTGGCGATCTTCACGCCCTTGGCCGTGGCCATGGCGCGAAGCGAGTCGGCGGCGTCGTCTACCAGCATGCGGGCGTCACAGGGTTCCTTGGCGATCGCGAGCTTGCCGGCCGCGATCTTGCTGTAATCCATGATGTCGTTGACTAGACCTTCGAGGCGCATCGTGTTGCGGATCGCCAAGGAAAGCATCTGCTTCTCGTCGCCCTGCAGGCGGCCCTCGATCTGCTCCGACAGGATCTCGAGGCCGAGGCGGATGGAGGTGACCGGGGCGCGGAGCTCGTGCGCGAGGTAGGCGGCCTGCACCTTGGGCTCGGGGCGGCGGATCGCGGCGGGGATCTGGGGCTTCGCGGGCTTCAGCTCGAAAGCCGGGGCCTCGCGGATCACCATGTCTTCCCACTGCGGCTGTATCGCTTCCATGATTTTAATGTAACCCGAACCTGTTACAAGGGTATTACGGTATGAAAGGCCGAAAACTTACCTCGATTCCGGCTCGTTTCATGCAACTTTTTACCCCCCTCAATCGTATAGTAGGTGGAATGGCTCAACCGGACTGGGAAGCGCTGATCGACGCGAACGCCAATAAGGCCTATTGCTTCGCCATGGGGCTGTGCGGCAAAGAGGATGAGGCGAGGGATCTCGTCCAGGAGGCCTTCGCCAAGGCCATGGACCGTATCGACTCCCACGATCCGTCCCAGCCGTTCGAGGCCTGGTTTTTGACGATTCTAAAGCACCTGTATTTGGACGGGATGAAGAAATACGAGAAACGGTTCGGGCAGTCCCTGGACGAGCCGGTCGGGACGGACGGGCTGACGGTCGCCGACTCGTTCGGCGACGACCGGGAGCTATCGCTGCTGGACCGGCTGGAAAGGCAGGAGGACGCGAAGCTCGTGCGCCGCGCCATGAGGGCCCTCACGCCGGACGCGAGGGCGGTGCTGCTGATGATCGATTTGCAAGGGCTCGGCTACGAGGAGGCCGCCGCGGTGATGGGCTGCCCGCTCAATACGCTGCGTTCGCGCATCGTGCGCGCGCGCACGGCGCTGAAGGAAAGGCTGCTGGCCCTGGAGGTCTCTTTATGAAAGAAGACAACGAAGCCCGTCTCGCGAAGGCCGCGATGAAGTCCCTGCTCGTCCCCGCGCCCGAGAGCCTCAAGGCGAATCTCAAGCGCATGGCCCGGAACCGGAAGCCCGCGCCCTCCGTCTGGGACGCTCTGCGGGAGGCGCTGTCGGGCGGGGCGTGGATGCACGGCGCAGGCGCGGCGTTCGCCGCTGCCGCGGTCGCCGTCGTGATCGTGCGCGCGGTCCCGTCACGAGAGGCGGCGCCGTCTGTCGCCGAGCGGCCCGTTCTCCGCCTCGAGGCCGCCGCGCCGCAGGCGCTGGCGGATATGTGGGCCGACGATTCGGGAGAAGACAATGACGAGATTTAAGCTGGCCGTCCTGCTGGCTCTGGCCGCCGCGCCCCTCCAGGCGAAGCCTCGCGTCCCACGTCCCGGGGCCGACGCGCTCCTGCTCAAGGCGCTGAGCGGTCCCTCGACCGGGTACGCCGCGTTGGAGAGGGTGCAGGTGTTCCCGCCCTCCGGCAAGCCGAAGGCCCTGAAGGTCGCGGTGACCGGCCTTCCGTCGGGCCGCGTGCGCAGGGAGGTCCTTCCTCTCAAGAAAAAGGCGGCCTCCGTCGTGGAGGTCCGCGATCTCGAGGATCCCGCGAAGGCGCTCGCCCGGTTGAAGGGCGTCTACGCCGTGACGGTCTCGACCGGCGGCGTCGTCGCCAAGCGCAAGACCTGGAAGCTCGAGCTGCGGCTGCGCTCGGGGCGGCTGCGGCGCGCGCTGTGGGTGGACCGAGACAGCGGCCTGCTCATGAAGCGCGAGACCTACCGCGACGACGGCTCCCTGCGGAGGCGGGAGCGCATCGTGAAGCTCGAGCTCCCGGCGGCCGGCCCGCTCGTCATCTCAGAGGCTCCCGCGGCGGGCCCGTGGCGGCCGGACGGCTTCGCGTTCGCCGGCGAGAACGGCGGGGCCAGGCGCTGGTCGAACGGGCTCGAGAGCTACGAGCTCCGAGGGGCCGGCGTTAAGACCGTCGTGTCGGGGGATCTGGCCGAGGATGACGCGGCGCGGCTCCTCGAGACGGAAGGAAAATGAGCGTGGCAGATCAGGAGCTCCCGCGGGAGAAGCTGGCGCGGCGCGGGCCGGAGGCGCTCACCGACGCCGAGCTCGTGGCCGTGATCCTCGGGGTCAACGCCTCCCGGGCGGCCTTGATCGTACAGGAGAGCTCCGGCCGGGGACGGGAGGGCGCGCTCGAGGAATACGCGAAACGGCGGCGCGCCTTCGACCCTCGTCCCGTCGTGGACGGCGCTCGCGCGGCCGCCGGGCTAGTGCCCGCAGAGGTCCGCTGCGCGCGCAAGGAGCACTTCCTTGTCCTGTGCCTGAACGCGCGCCGCCAGCTGTTGCGCATCGAAACCGTCTCCGTGGGGACCTTGTCCGCGAGCCTCGTGCATCCGCGCGAGGTGTTCTCCCCCGCCATTTCGCACGGTGCGGCGGCCGTGGTCGCGGTGCACAACCATCCCTCGGGCGATCCGTCCCCGTCCGCCGAGGACCGGGAGGCGACGCGCCGGCTCCAGCGCGCGGGCGAGCTTCTGGGCATCCCGCTCGCGGATCATGTGATCGTGTCGGAGTCGTCGTTCTTCAGCTTTCGGGAGAGCGGGCTGCTGTAGCGGCGACTGTTGGCGCCAACAGTCTTTTCAAGAGCTAAAATCATTCATGCTCTCCGTTCTCATGCTGTTCCTGATCCCGGTCGGCGGCGGCATCCCGGCGGGCGTGCTGCTCGCCCGCAATACCGGAATCGGTTGGCCTATCGCGGCGGGCCTCTACTTCGTTTCCGACGTGCTTCTCGCCTGCGCGTTCGAGCCCGTCCTGAGGCTGCTGATGCTGGACCCGATGACGGGGCGCGCCGCGGCGCTCGCGGCCGGGCACGGCCTGCTGGCGGGCTGGGCGATCGCGATCGCGGGCGACATGCTCTACTACTGCGTGGTCGCCTACACGACCTTGAGCGTCGACGCGTATTTTCGCTCACCGTACGCGACAATGGCGGTCGTGCTCGCCGCGATGATGCTCGTTCCCGTTTTGGTCCGCCGCCTGAAACTGGCATACTCTAAAAAATGATTTCACGCCCCTTGGCCGTCCTGCTCGCCGCCGCGCTTCTTTCGGGCTGCGACACGTATCATTACCTCGCGGGAACCATGAAGGAGGACGCGCGCAAGCCCGTCCAGGCGATCAAGCACTACGAGAAGTTCCTGGCCTCTCGCCCCAAGGACCCGCGCGCCTGCGAGGTGCGCCTGCGCGCCGCCGAGCTGTACCGCACCGTGTTCGACCGTTGCGAGGAGGCGCGCGTCCACTTCGAGGCCGCCGCCCGCGACTTCCCCGGCCAGCCAGCCTGCCTCGAGCTCGCGAAGACCGGCCTGCTGCGCTGCCCCGACTATTTCCCGACGGACCCTGGCCGGACCTGGGTGTACGTCGACAGCGCGAGCGGCGGCAAGGCGATGCGCCTGGAGTGGGAGTCGCGGACCTCGTCGGGCACGGTCAGCTCGATCACCTCGGCCTTATACGCCGGCGACCGCCGCATTCAGGAAAAAACCGAGTATTACCAGAAGGCCGACTGGGCCGTCTGGCGCGTCGACAAGGAAGGGCGCGAAGCGATTCTGCGCTACCCGTACAATGAGGCTATGGCTTGGACCGCCAAGCGCGGCAAAACAACGGTCGAATACCTCGTTGTTTCCGCCTCGACGACCGTTAAGGCCGCCTCGGGATCGTTCATGGGCTGCTTGAAGATTCGCGAGACGGACTCCGCCTTCAAGGGCTCCTGGCGCTACGACTACTACTGCCCCGGCGTGGGCCGCGTGAAGACGACGATCGGCGGCCCCGGCTTCGAGAACCCGAATACGGAGCTTCTCCGGTTTGGTAGAATAGACTGACGCCGTTCCCTGTAGATGAAATTACCCCGCCCGCTGTCGCACTCGTCGATCACGCTCTATAACGAGTGCCCCCAGAAGTGGAAGTTCAAGTACGTCGACGCGATCCCCGAGAAGCCCAAGCACTTCTTCTCCTACGGCCGCAGCGTGCACGCGGCGCTGGAATATTTCTACAGCCCGGCCGTGCCCAAGGCGCCGAGCCTCGAGGAGCTGCTCAAGCACTTCCGCGAGATCTGGGAGAAGCCCGGCTACCGCGACGAGAACCACGAGGCGGAGCTCTTCGAGGAGGGCCGCCAGCTGCTGACGCGCTTCCACGACAAGCACGCGAAGTCCTTCCACGTGCCGTTCTCCGTCGAGTACAAGTTCGAGTTCGAGCACGAGGGCGTGCCGCTGACCGGCATGGTGGACCGCATCGACGCGCTGCCCGACGGGCGGCTCTCGATTCTCGACTACAAGACCGGCAAGAAGCTGGCGGCGGGCCGGCTCGACATCGACGCGCAGCTCACGATGTACCAGTTCGCCTGCGAGAGCCAGCTCGGCAAGGAAGTCGGCGAGCTCATCTTCTACCATCTCCCCACGCTGAAAGAGCACCGCACCGTGCGCCGGGGCGCGCCGCTCGTCAAGGAGCTGACCACGCGCATCGTGTCGACCGCCGAGGGCATCACCTTGGACCGCTTCGACCCGAAGCCCACCGAGAACGCCTGCCGCTGGTGCGACTACAAGCCGCTTTGCCCCATCTACAAGGACCAGTACGCGGGCATGCCCGCCGTCGCGGCGAAGGCCGCGGGCGAGCCGGAGCTCGCGGCGCTCGTCGACAAATACGGCGACGCGCTGGCGAAGATCGAGACGGCGAAGGCCGAGGCCGACGCCGCCGCCAAGGAGCTGGCCGCCGCTCTCAAGAAGAAGAACTTCGTGCGCGCGTTCGGCGATCGCTTCGAGGTCTCGGCGGCCTCCGCCGTGAAGTGGGAGTTCGTCGACAAGAAAAAGGTGCTCGAGATCCTGAAGCAGGCCGGCGCCTATGAGAAGATCCTGGCGCCTTCCGCGCCTCTCGTCAACAGGCTCGTCGAGGACAAGTCGCTCGACGCCGACCTGCGCGCCCGCCTGACCGAGCTCGGCGAGCGCGTCGAGTCGACGGACCTCAAGCTGAAAGGGATATGAAGACTCGCGATCTTCTCCTCGCGCTGGATCAGGGTTCCTCATCCTCACGCGCCGTCTTGTTCGATCTCAAGGGGAAGATCGTCGGTCTCGCCCAGCGCCCCGTCCGCACCAAGCGCCCGAAGGCCGGCTGGGCCGAGCATGACCCGCTCGAGCTCGCCAAAACTTTGGAGTCCGCGCTCGACGCCGTATTGGCGAAGCTCGGCCCTCGCGATCGCGTGCTCGCCGCGGGCCTGGCGGTCCAGCGCTCGACGATCGTGTTCTGCGAGAAGGGCACCTTCAAGCCCGCCGCCGCGGCCCCGTCGTGGATGGACGGCCGCGCGGCCGAGTTCGTCGCCCCTCTTCAGGAGCGTCAAGGCGAGGTGCACGGCCTGTCGGGCCTATACGCGACGCCTTACTACTCCGCGCCGAAGATCCGCTGGTTCCTCGACCACGAGCCCAAGGTCCGCGCGCTGGCCGACGCGGGCCGGCTGCTGTGCGCGCCGGTCTCGACCTTCATCGCCGCGCGGCTGACCAAGGGCGCGGTCGTCGCCGCTGATCCGACATGCGCGCAGCGCACCTTGCTGATGAACCTGGACACGGCGGCCTGGGATCCGGGCCTGCTCGCGCTGTTCGGCCTGTCCGCCGAGCTGCTGCCCTCGATCCGCGCGTCCGCGGGCGACTGGGGCGTCATCGAGCGCAAGGGACGCAAGATCCCGCTGCTCGCGACGGTCGGCGACCAGCAGTCGGCCGCGATCGGGCTCGGCGCCGCCAACGAGGGCGACGCGGTCGCCAACTACGGCACGGGCGCGTTCCTGCTGCGCCACACCGGCCCGCGCCCGGAGCGCGCGCCCGGCCTGCTCGCCTCGTCGGCCGCCACGATGGGCGCGCTGCGTGGCTACTACCTCGAGGGCACGGTCCACGCGGCCGGCACCTCGTTCGAATGGCTGCGCGACAATCTCGGGCTCATGAAGGACGTGAAGGCCGTGGACGAGGCGTTCAAGAAGTCGAAGCGGCGCGTCCTGATGCTGCCCGCGATCGGCGGCCTCGGCGCCCCTCGGTGGGACTACAAGACGAAGACGGCGTTCTTCGGCCTCGACTCGCAGACGACGAAGCACGACCTCGTGCGCGCGACGGCCGAGGGTCTCTGCATGCTGCTCGCCGACGCGGCCGCGGTGATGACGGCCTCCGGCTCGCCGGTGATGCGCGCGCGCGTCGCGGGCGGGCTGTCGCGCGCGGACGAGATGATGAGCTTCCAGGCCGACGCGCTCGGCGCGACGCTCGAGCGTCGCAAGGAGGTCGAGGCGACCGCGCTCGGCGCCGCGATCCTGGCCGCGAAGGCGACGGGCCTTCCTGATCCGGAGAAGATGGCCGACGCGCGCGTCGAGAAGACCTTCGCGCCGAATTCCGACGAAAACGCGCGCGCCAAGCGCCGCGCCGAGTGGACGTCCTTCGTCGAGTCCACCCAACGCCTGAGCCGCGAGCTCTCGCTCGCGTAGACACCATAAGGCCCTAAAAAAATCGGGCCTTTAGGCCTAAGAATCTTTCGCCGGAAAATTCTGGCTGTGATACAATAATTCCCATGACCCGCCGATACCTCCCCCTAGTGGCCGTGCTTCTCGCCGTAGCCGGATGCGATTTCAAAGAAACGCGTTCCGGACTGATCAACCTGACCTCTTCCGCCGCGATTCCGCTTAACGGCAAGGCCGGTGCCGCGACGCTCGTCGCCGGCAAGGCGGAGATCACGTTCAAGAAGGGCTCGTCCGACAACGCGATCAATATCCGCGTCCGTCAGCCCGGCCGCCCCGAGATCGAGCTCGAGGCGAAGGTCTCCGGCGACTACCGCACCGGCAACTTCACGCTCAAGGGCTCCGAGATCGGCCAGCCCGTGGACATGGCCAGCGCCCGCGCGTGGGCCATCACCGGCGCGACCCAGAGGTACGATAACTGGGAAGATCAGGGAAATCAGACCTGCATGGTCTCGGTCACCTACGATCCCTGCGACGAGAACTGGACCGTGGGCTTCCGCTCGGCCTCCGGCGCGGACCTCGGCGCGTTCACGTCTCGCTATGCGACGCACTGCAACGAGCGCCGCTCCACCGGCTTCTGCCGGCCCAACCATCGCGAGCCCAACTTCCCGCGCGACTTCCCGCGCGGCGGCGGACGCAACATGAGCTTCGACGCGTCGAGCGTCAAGTTCGACTAGTCTCGACCGACGCACAATAGGACGGCCGGCGCCGCTACACGCGACGCCGGCCGTTTCTTTTCCTACTTGCGCAGGCGCGAAACGAGCTTGTCGTAGCTGAGGCCGGAGAAGCCCCCGAGCTCGAAGTCCGCGCTCGAGAGGTCCTGGCCGTCGTTGGTGCCGTTGCGGTACGCGGCGACCTTCATGCCCGCGCGCTTGGCGGCGAGAACGCCGATCGAGGAGTCCTCGATCGCGAGGCAATCTCCGGTCGGCAGGTTCAGCCGCGCGGCGGCCTCGAGGTAGATGTCGGGGAGCGGCTTGGTTTTTCCCCCCACGTCGTCGGCTGAGACGATCGTGTCGAGCAGGGGCGACAGCGCGAAGCGGTCGACGACCATCTTGATCCAATGCGCGGGCGAGGACGAGGCGATGGCGGTCTTGATGCCGCCGTGCTTGAGCTCGCGGGCGAGGTCGAGGAACCCTTCGGCGCAGTCGACGCGCTGCTCGTAAACCTTCTTGGCGGTGATGTCGCAGTGGTCGAGGAATTCGTTCTTCGTGATGGCGACCTCGAACTCCTTCACGAGGAAGCGGTGCAGGTCCTCGACGCCGAGGCCGACCGCGCGCTCGTCATGCTCCTTCGTCCAGGCGGGAGCGAGCTCCCGGAAGTAGAGGGCCTCGAGCGACTTCCACTCGGCCTCGCTGTTGACGATCACGCCGTCCATGTCGAAGATGACCGCCTTCACGAGGCCTCCGGCGACTCGAGCTGCTGGTAGCGGGTGAGCGTAGCGTAGACGCCGTTTTTGGCGAGCAGCTCGCCGTGCGTGCCCGCCTCCTCGATCTTGCCGTGGCGCATGACGACGATGCGGTCGGCCTTCTGCACGGTGGAGAGGCGGTGCGCGATCATGACGACCGTGCGGCCCGGGTAGAGGCGCTCCATCGCGGTCTGGACGGCGCGCTCGCTGCCCGCGTCGAGGTTCGAGGTGGCCTCATCGAGGATCAGCAGCTTGGGGTCCTTGAGGACCGCGCGCGCGATGGCGAGGCGCTGGCGCTGGCCGCCCGAGAGGCGCGCGCCGCGGTCGCCGAGCGGGGTGTCGAGCCCCTCCGCCATGGCCGCGACGAATTCGGCCGCGTCGGCGATCTCGAGGGCCTTCTGCACGTCGGCGCGCAGCGCGCCCTCGCGGCCGATCGCGACGTTGCCGAACACGGTGTCGTTGAAGAGGATCGTCTCCTGGGAGACGAGGCCGAGGCGGCGGCGCAGCTCGTGCGAGGACATGTCTTTCAGATCGACGCCGTCGATCGTAATGCGGCCTTCGGTCGGGTCGAACAGGCGAAGAAGAAGATGCACGAAGGTCGTCTTCCCGGAGCCCGACGGGCCGGCTAACGCGATGACTTCGCCGGGCTTGATCGTGAGGGAGACGTTCTTGAGGGCCCAAAGATCGCGCGAGGGATATTTGAAAGAGACGTTTTCGAAGACCACGCCCTGCGTCAGCGGCGGGAAAGGCCGCGGCTCGCGCGGCTCGACGACCGAGGGCGCCTCGTCGAGGATCGAGAAGATGCGCTCGGCGGCCGACAGGCCCAGCTGCAAGGTCGAGTTCATCTGCGCCAGGTTCTTGATCGGGCCGTACGCCATGAAAAAGGAGCCGATGAAGACGGCGAACTGCGACGCCGTCATGCGGCCCGCGCCGATGGCACTTCCGCCGAGCCAGATGATCGCGGCCATGATCAGGGAGCCGAGGAACTCCATGAGCGGGCCCGAGAGGGCCGTCGCCCGGAAGTAGCGCATCATCTGGTGGAAAAATTCGTCGTTCTCGATCTGGAACTTCGCGATCGAGCCCTTCTCGTAGTTGAACGACTTTACGACGAGCATCCCCTGGAGGCTTTCCTGGAAGCGATGGTAGATACCCCCCATGACCTCCTGGCCGCGGCGGCCGGAGGAGCGCAGCTTTCGGCCCAGGACGCCGAGGACGCCGGCGGCCATGGGGATCACGATCAAGGCGACCAGCGCGAACTTGGGGTTCGTCGTGATCATGATCGCCAAGACGACGACGATCGTAAGAGAATCGCGGATCGCGTACAGCGGCACGAACTGAAGCGCTGACTGCAGCGCGGTCATGTCGTTCGTGAGCTTGGCCAGGACCTCGCCGGCCTTGGACTTCCAGAAGAAGTCCATCGAGAGCGCGTGCAGGTGCCGAAAGAGGTCCTCGCGGATCTCCTGGGTGATCTTCTGCCCGAGCCAGCTCATCAGGTACGACTGCGTGTATTGGAAAATGAGCTTGAGGAAGAAGATCACGGGGATCATCAGCGCCACGCGCTTGAGCTTCGCGGGGTCGGAGTCGATGAACAGGCTGTTGGTGGTCGGCCCCAGCGCCTTCACGAGCGCGCCGTTGAGCGCGGCGACGACGACCATGACGCACGTGGCCTGAAAGAGGCGGACGCGGTGCGGCTTGATGTAGCCGAGGAGGCGGTTCAGCGAGCGGCGGTCGGCCGTCACTTGGCCGCGACCGCCGAGAGCTTGGGCAAGGCGACCTTCATCGCGGCGAGGGCCTTCTCGATATTCTCCACGGAGTTCGCGTACGAGAAGCGCAGGTAGCCCTCGCCGAACGCGCCGAAGGAGGTTCCGGGGAGGCAGGCCACGCCGGCCTCGTTGAGCAAAGCATCGGCGAGGGCCTTGGACTTCATGCCGGTGCCCGTGATGTTGGGGAAGACGTAGAACGCGGCGCTGGGCGTCTTGCAGGTGATCCCCGGAAGCGCGTTCAGGCCCTTCACGATCACGTCTCGGCGCTTCTTGAACTCCGCGACCATCTGGGTCACGGAGTCCTGCGGGCCGTTCAAAGCCTCGATGGCCGCGATCTGGGAGAAGGAAGACACGCAGGAATGGTCGTTCGTCGCGAGCTTCGCGATCGCGTCGATGAGCCACTTCGGGCCCGCCCCGTAGCCCAGCCGCCAGCCGGTCATGGCCCAGGTTTTCGAGAAGCCGTCAAGGAGGATGCTTCGCTCCTTCATGCCCGGGTACGAGAGCAAAGAGTGATGCGTGCCCTCATACACGACGCGCGAATAGATCTCGTCGGTGAGCAGCATGGCGTCGGGGAACTTGGCGAGGGAGCGCGCGACGCGGTCCATCGTCTCCTTCGTCATCACGCCGCCCGTGGGATTGGCCGGCGAGTTCAGGATGACGAGCTTGGTTTTCGGCGTGAGCAGCTTCTCGAACTCCGCCGGATCGAAATCGAAGTCGCGCTCCTCGCGGATCGGCAGCGGCACGGGCTTGCCGCCGACGTAGTTGATCATGGACTCGTAGATCGGGAAGCCGGGGTTCGGGTAGATCACCTCGTCGCCGGGCTCGATGAGCGCCAGGACCGTGAAGAAGATGATGGGCTTGCCGCCGGGGACGAGGATGGTCTCCTCGGGGGCGTAAGCGACGCCGCGCGTGCGGGTCACATACTCGGCGACGGCCGCTCTCGCCTCGGGCAGGCCGGCGGAAGGTCCGTAATGCGTGTAGCCGGCGTCGAGCGCCTTCTTGGCGGCGTCGCGGATATTGGCCGGGGTGTCGAAGTCGGGCTCTCCGATCTCGAGGTGGACGATCTTGCGGCCCTGGGCCTCGAGCGCGCGCGCGCGGGCGAGGACCTCGAAGGCGGTCTCGGTGCCGAGGCGGGAAAAGCTCTGGGCCAGTCGCATCTTAGGGATTTTACCCTTTTTGACGTTGCTTTTTTAAGCGGCCCGGCCCAGGATGCGGCGCTGGTCGACTTCGTTGAGGACCATGAAGCGGCCGTCGGCGTAGGCGTAGACGACGTGGTCCGGGCCGCTGAGGGTGCCCTCGAGGATCACCAGTCGGTGCCGCTCGCGGATCAGGCGCGTCTCGACGAGCATGGTGGCTCCGAGCGGGACGCCCTTGCGGAACTCCGTGGTCAGGCGGGCGGTCATGACGGGCCGGCCGGCGAGCCAGGCCGCGGCGCCGAGCGCCTCGTCGAGGGCCGTCAGAAGGGCCCCGCCGTGGACCAGGCCCGGGGCGCCCTCGGACAGCTCGCCGAACTTGGCCGTCGCCACAAGGGATCCGTCCTCGCGGCGGTAATACTTCAGGACGATGCGGCCCTCGGTGCCGGTCATGCCGGCGAACGCGCCGCGCGCGGCGGCGAACGGGAACGGCTGGACGGCCTCCCAGCCGGGGAGCGGCCAGGGCGCCGCGGGGATCTCTTTCATGGGTGCCATTTTAGGACATTAATCCCCGTCAATGGGCGATTCAGCCGAGATTTGCTATTGTCGAAACGAACGAATCCCCGCTCGACGGAGCTCAGACATGACCACCGCCGCCCTTCCCGAAGTTCACCCCCTTTTGAAGGATTTCCTGTCCCGAAAGGTCCACAGGCTCCTGATCGACGGCCAGCCCGCCGACGCCGCCTCAGGCAAAACCTTCACCACGCTCAACCCCGCCACGGGAGAGCTCCTGGGAACGGTCAGCGAGGCCGATGCCGTCGATATCGACCGCGCGGTCGCCTCCGGGCGCAAGGCGCTCGAGGGCCCTTGGTCTAAGATGTCCCCCGCGGAGCGGGAGAAGGTGCTCCATAAGGCCGCGGACCTGCTCGAGGCCAGGGCCGAGGCGTTCGCCCAGCTCGAGACGCTCGATAACGGCAAGGTGATCCGCGAGGCCAAGAGCGGCGACCTGCCGCTCTCGGTCGCGCTGTTCCGCTACTACGGCGGCTGGCCCACGAAGCTCAACGGCGACACGACCCCGGTCTCGGTCCCGTATTATCCGGGTGCCAAGTTCCTCCATTACACGGTGCGCGAGCCCGTCGGCGTCGTCGGCGCGATCATTCCCTGGAACTTCCCCCTGCTCATGGCCGTCGAGCGCCTGGCACCCGCGCTCGCCTGCGGCAACGCGATCGTGTTGAAGCCGGCGGAACAAACGCCGTTGAGCGCTCTTTGGTTAGGAGAGCTCCTGCTCGAGGCGGGCGTCCCCCCGGGCGTCGTGAACGTGGTCCCGGGCTTCGGCAAATCGGCCGGCCAGGCGATTGCGGCCCACATGGGCATCGACAAGGTAACCTTCACGGGCTCCACGGCGACCGGCCGCGAGGTCGTGAAGGCCTCCGCCGGCAACATGAAGCGCGTGACGATGGAATTAGGCGGCAAGTCCCCCAACATCGTGTTCGCCGACGCCGACATGGAAGCCGCGGCGCGCGGGATGTTCATGGGCATCTTTTACAATCAGGGGCAGACATGCTCCGCGGGATCGCGGGTTTTCATCGAGCGTCCGGCTTACGAGAAGCTCATGGGTGCTCTCGCCGAGCGCTCGAAAACGATCAAAATGGGTAATCCGTTGGATCCCAAGATGCACATGGGCCCGCTCGTGTCCTCCGCCCAGCGCGACCGTGTGCTTTCCTACATCGAGTCCGGCAAAGCCGAAGGCGCGACGTTGCTGTCCGGCGGCGCAGCCGCCGAAGGTCCAGGGTTCTTCGTCCAGCCGACGGTGTTCGGCGGCGTGAAGGACGAGATGAAGATCGCCCGCGAGGAGATCTTCGGACCCGTCGTCTCCGTCCTCCCGTTCGACTCCGTCGACGAGGTGATGGCCCGCGCGAACGCGAGCGAGTACGGCCTGGTCGCCGCCGTCTGGACCAAGGACGTGAAGAAGGCCCATCAAACCGCCGCGCGCCTCAAGGCCGGCACGGTCTGGATCAACTGCTACCAGTTCGTCGACGCGGCCGCTCCGTGGGGCGGCGTGAAGCAGAGCGGCTACGGCCGCGAAAAAGGGCAGTGGGCGCTGGATAACTACACGTCGCTTAAATCCGTGTGGGTGGATCTGAACTAAATGTCCGAAGTCTTGGTCGAGACCGAAGGAAAGATTGGGATCGTCACGCTCAATCGACCGCAGGTTTTGAATGCGCTTTCCGTGCCCGTAATGGATGCCGTCGCGGAGGCACTCGGCGGCTTTGACCGCGACAAGAGCATCAACGTGATGGTCTTGGCAGGTCTCCCCAAGTCGTTCGCCGCAGGCGCGGATATTATGGAGCTCAAAAACGTCACCGGCGGCGCAGCCGCCGAAAAGCAGCTCACTCGCCACCTGTCGCACTGGGACAAGATCGGCAACCTGAAAAAGCCGGTGATCGCCGCCGTATCGGGCTTCGCCTTGGGTGGCGGGTGTGAATTGGCGATGGCGTGCGATATGATCGTGGCGTCTGAAACCGCCGTTTTCGGCCAGCCTGAGGTGTTGATCGGCGTGATGGCCGGAGCCGGCGGAACGCAGCGATTAACAAAAATTGTCGGTAAGACTCTTTCTATGGAAATGAACCTCACCGGCCGCCGTCTGACCGCGCGCGAAGCGCTGTCGTTTGGTTTGGTGAATAAGGTCGTGCCGGTCGAATCGTATCTGTCCGAAGCCAAGAAGCTGGCCCACTCCATCGCCGCTCAACCGACTCTCGCCGTGCAAGCGGCGAAAGCTTCGGTCCTAACCGCCGTCGATTCGAAGTTGTCGGAAGGTCTGTCCTTCGAGCGCCAGTCGTTTTTCCGTTTGTTCGATACTCACGATCAGAAAGAAGGCATGTCCGCCTTCTTCGAGAAGCGCAAGCCCGTCTGGAGCGGCAACTAGTTATCCCCAAAATTCCACCGGTGGAATATCGTGGATAACTCGAGCAGAAAAATATGACCGAAACCTCGACCCAGGAACTCCTCTCTGAAACGAAGGACGGCGTCCTTACGCTGACCTTAAACCGCCCCGAGGTCCTCAATGCGTTGACCATGGGCATGATGAAGGGCATCCGCGACGCCTTGAAATCCGCCGCGACCGATAAGGCCATCAAAGCCGTTATTTTAACCGCGAGCGGCCGCGCCTTCTGCGCCGGCGCCGACCTCGGCGACCTCAAGAAGCGCCAGTCGGTTTCGACGTTCTCCCTCGGAGACGAGCTCCGCGATCACTTCAACCCCTTGGTCGCCCAAATCCGGTCGCTGGAAAAGCCGGTCATCGGCGCCATCAACGGCCTCGCCGCCGGCGCCGGCGCGAGCATCATTCTCGCGACGGATTTAAAGATCTGCGCCGAGAAGGCGACCTTCCTGAACGCGTTCGTCCGCGTCGGCCTGGTCCCGGATTCGGGCATGACCTACTCGCTGCCGCGTTTCGCCGGCTACTCGAAGGCGCTGGAGCACATGTGGCTCGCCAAGCCCGTCATCGCGGAGCAGGCGCTTTCGTGGGGCTGGGTGAACAAGGTGGTCCCCGCCGAGTCCATCCTCGTGGAAGCGCAGGCGATGGCCGCCGACCTCGCCAAAATGCCCCCCCTCGCCCTCGCGCTCACCAAGCGGGCGGTGAACCGTTCCCTCGAGACGCCTTCGCTCGCCGACCAGATGGAGTACGAAGCGCAGCTCCAGGAGATCCTCGGCCGCACGCAGGACCACGCCGAAGGCGTCACCGCTTTCCTCGAGAAGCGTCCCCCGCAGTTCAAAGGAGAATAGATCATGACCCTCGAACCTAATCACATTCGCGAAGAGAAGCTGCTCGCCAAGATCGCCAAGGGCGGCAAGATCGAGACTCTCGAGGAGATGAGCGACGCGTACCGCGAGCATCTGACCAACCTGATGTCGATGCAGGCCGACTCCGAGCTCGCGGGCGCGTTCGGCTACGTGCCGTGGATCACCAAGTCTCCCGACATCAAGGAAACTTTGCAGGTTGCGCAGATCGTCAAGGACGAGGTGCGTCACGCGCGCGTGATGTACCGCCTGCTCGAGGGCATGGGCGTGGATGTCGACGAGTACTACAAGACCCATAACTTTTCGCTGCGCGTGAACGCGGACGACATCGGGACTTTGCGCGCCGCCGACGACAAGCGCGTCAACATCTTCTACTACCCGATCGACACGTGGTATGACTTCATCATGTTCAACTTCTGCATGGACCGAGGTGCTGGCCACCAGCTCGAGGATTCCCTCGACTGCTCGTACAAGCCCTGGTGCGACGGCATGGAGGGCATCTTTAAGGAAGAGGAGATGCACATGGCGCACGGCGACCAGTGGGCCAAGAAGCTGTCCGAGGACCCGAAGACGCACGACGAGCTCCAGGCCGCGTTCGACAAGTGGTACCCGCGCACGATGAACATCTTCGGCCGCGCGAATTCCCCGAAGAACGCGATCTACCGCAAGTACGGTCTTAAGAAGCGCGACAACGACGAGGTCCGGCAGGCGTTCGCGGCCGACATCAAGTCGAAGTCCGATAAGTTTGGCCTCAAGGTCCCCGCGTGGACGCCGGTCGCGGCCAAGATGTCCGAAGAGCCGTTTATCCCCGGCTGACGGTGGGCTCGCTCATCCACGAGGTCCGTGACCGCGCGCTGCAGCGGCCCTGGCTCCTCGTGCCGCCGCTGCTCGGGCTCCTCGGCCAAAATGTGCTGGCGCTTCTGTCCCCCGGGGCCGCGGGCGCCGTCGCGCTCAAGGTGGCGCTGTCCGCCGCGCTCACGGTCGTCGTGACGACGCTCTTCGCCGAGCTGTGGCTGGGCGACGGCCGCAGCCTGAGCCCGCGCCGCTTCCTCCAGACGGGGACCTTGTTCCTGCTGCCCTATCCGCTGCTGCTTGCGTTCGGCCTCATGACCACGCCGTTCGTCTACTGGATCCTACGGGCCGACGTGCCGGCGGCCGCGTCGACGGCGGCGCTGTACCTCGTGCTGGCCGCGGGCAAGCTCGCGGCGTTTTTCCTGGGAGCGGCCTCCGCGATCGCGGCGGCGCGGCGCGCAGAGTCCTCCGGCGCGCTTGGGGCCCTGCTGCTGGCCGCTCGCGTCCTATGGGCCAACTTAGGCTTCTTCCTCCTGCTGCTCGCGGGGTTCTGGGTGTTTCAGGAGATGGGCGTGTACCTCGCGCGCTCCCTGGCGCCGGGGCCGCTGTCCGGCTTCTTCACGACCGCGGTCCCGCTTATCGGCTGCGTCGCGTTCCCGGTCGAGGCCTGGCGCTCGGGCCGACTCAAGGCATGAGGCCCGCCGCCGGCGTCTTCGCGGCGGCGCTCGCCGCGCGGTTCGCGTTCTGGCGTCTCCAAGGGACGATTCCGCTCGTCGGCGACGCGCTCGAGTACAATGCCTTTGCCCGTAATCTCGTCGAAACCGGGCGTTACCTCGGCCCGCACGGCGAGGCCGCTTCGCGCGTGCCCGGCTATCCGCTGTTCCTCGCCGCGGTGCGCCTCCTCCTGGGCCCGTCTCCCGAGGCCGTGATCGCGGTGCAGTGCGTCCTGGGCGCCGTGACCTGCGTGCTGCTCCTGGACCTCGCGCGGCGCTTCCTCCCCGAGGCATGGGCCCTGGGCTGCGGCCTGCTCTCCGCGCTCTACTACGACCTGATCGTCCCGGCCGCCGCGCCGTTGAGCGAGTGCCTCTACAGCTTCTTCCTGGTCCTGTCCGTCTGGGCGCTGTATCACCCCTCCTGGAATCCGATGAAGCGCATCACGGCCTTCGCGGCGCTGTCGGCGTGCTTGTATCTCGTGCGCCCCGAGCCTTTGCCGTACATCGTGACCGCGATCCTCCTGACTCCCTACTTATGGGCGAAGTTCTCCCGCAAGGAGGTGTTCGCGGCGCTGGCCGTCTTTGCCGTGATCACGGGCCTGTGGGTCGGAAGAAATGCCGCGGTCCTGGGCGTCGTCATGCCCGCGAGCTCGGTCGGCAAGAGCGTCGGATACCTGTCGCTCTACCTTCCGGCCGCCAAGATGGGCCTCGCGGGCGAGCGCCACGCCCCGCCCGAGAGCTTGTCCGAGCTCGAGCGCGACGCCGACTTCGCCGCGGCCTACAAGGCGCTCGCGGCGACCTTAACCGGCGCCCAGATCGCGAAGGCCTATGCCTACAACCTGCTCAGCATCCTGTATCCCTTTCTCCCTCAATACGATTGGACCTACGTCTTCGTCGTGCCGTTCTGGCTGCTGGGCTGCGTCGTCGCGGCCCGGCGCAAGGAGCTTTGGCCGGTCGCGGGCGCGGTGCTCTGCTCGCTGACGGTGTTCACCTTCTTCGGCGGCAACGCGTCGCGCTATCGCCAAGGGGTCTCGCCGTTCATCGTGCTGCTCGCGGTCGTCGGCATGAAGGCCGCGCGCGACGCCGCGGGCGGCAAGCGCTTCGACGTCCTGGCGCCGGCCTGGCTCGGCACGAATTTCCTGATCTGGATCTTTCAAGGCCAGGCGAGAGCCGCCGCGCTCTGGCTTCGGGCCGTCACCTGGGGACACTGACATGACCGCGCAAGCCAATCAGCAGGAATGGAACTACCTTTGGACCAACCTCGAGGACAAGGACGAGTGGCTGTTCCGCGCCTGGATCCACCCGAACACGCTCGAGAGCTTCGCGGGCAAGACCGTGATGGGCGCGGGCTGCGGCCCGGGCCACCACTCGCGGCTCTCGGCCAAGCACGCGAAGCGCGTCGTCGGCGTCGATCTGAACACCTCGCCGATCGCGCGCGAGAAGCTCAAGGACCTCCCGAACGTGGAGATCGTCGCCGGCGACATCGCGAAATGGGACACGGGCGAGCGCTTCGACGTCGTCTACTCGGTCGGCGTCGTCCACCACACGCAGAACCCCGACGCGACGGCCGCGCACCTGAAATCCCTGGTCAAGCCGGGCGGCCGGGTCATCTTCTGGCTCTACTCGCGCGAGGGCAACGGGTTCGTCTACTGGGTCCTCGAGCCGCTCAAGAAATACTTCCTGGACCACCTGCCGCGCGGCGTCGTGATGGGTCTGAGCCACGTCCTGACCGTCATCGGCTCGATCCTGATGAACACGTTTTACCGCCTTCCCCTGCCGGACGGCTTCCCGTACTACACCTACTGTAAGAACCTGCGCGGGTCCACTTATCAGCGGCGATTATTAAACGTCTTCGACAAGCTCAACGCCCCGACGACGCACCTCATCACCGAGGCGCAGGCGCGCTCTTGGGTTGCGGGCTGGCAGGACGCTCACGTCGATTTCTACGTCGGGACCTCCTGGCGGGTCTCGGGGACCAAGCCGTAACCGTGAGCGCCTTGACACTCCTTCCCGTCGGGGCTATCCTTATAGGGACTAAATGAAGATCTGCCTCGTCCGGCCGCCTTCGATCGTCAATCCCGTCTCGTATATCGCGTCTCTGACGCCGCCCATCGGCCTCGCCTACGTGGCCGCCGTGCTGCGCGAGGCCGGCCACGAGGTCGTACTCATCGACGGCATCGGCGAGAAGCCCCTGCAGTCCGTGCCGATCGCCCACAACCTCGTGCTGCGGGGCCTGACCTTTCAGGAGATCTGCGAGCGCATCCCCAAGGACGCGGGCTTAATCGGCGTCTCGGGCATGTTCTCCTCCGAGTGGATCCACATTCGCGAGATGATCAACCAAATCTCGGCCGCGCACCCGTCGATCCCGATGGCCGCCGGCGGCGAGCACTTCACCGCCGCGCCCGACATCAGCCTCAAGCAATGCCCCGGCCTCTCGATGTGCATCCTGGGCGAGGGCGAGGAGACCATCGTGGAGCTCGCGAACGCCCTCGAGAAGGGCTCCGAGCTCAAGCTCGTGAAGGGCCTGGCGCTGCGTGAAGGTGCCAGCTACGTCGACACCGGCGCGCGCCCGCGCATCCGCGACGTGGACTCGATCCCCCGCCCCGCCTGGGACCTCATCCCGCTCAAGGCCTACTGGGAGAACTCGCTGTCCTACGGAGTCAACCGCGGCAAGAGCATGCCGATGCTGGCTTCGCGCGGCTGCCCCTACCAGTGCACGTTCTGCTCCAACCCCGGCATGTGGACGACGCGCTGGATCGCCCGCTCGCCCAAGCTCGTCCTCGACGAGATCGAGGAGTACGTGAAGCGCTGGCACATCGACAACGTGGACTTCTACGACCTGACCGCGATCGTCAAGCGCGACTGGATTCTTGAGTTCGCCAAGGGCCTCGTCGACCGCAAGCTCGGCATCACCTGGCAGCTCCCCAGCGGCACGCGCTCCGAGGCCATCGACGCCGAGGTCTCGAAGTGGCTGTTCGCCTCGGGCTGCCGGAACATGAACTACGCGCCCGAGAGCGGCTCCGCCGACAGCCTCGAGCGCATGAAGAAGAAGGTCAGCATCCCAAAATTGACCCAGTCCCTTCGCGACGCCGTGGCCGCCGGCCTCAACGTGAAGATCAATATCATCATCGGCATGCCCGACGACACTCACCTCGACACGTGGAAGACGCTCTGGTTCCTCGTCAACATGTCCTGGCACGGCGCGCACGACGTCTCCGTCGGGGCGTTCTCGCCTTATCCGGGCTCCGAGCTCTACGTCCGGCTCGTGAAGGAAAAGAAGATCACGCACGACGACGAGTACTTCAACAAGCTCGCGTACGTCGACATCACGGAGACCGTCTCCTACACGAACTATGTCTCGAGCGAATGGCTTCGGTTCTACAACTGGCTTGGCTTCGCCGTGTTCTACGGCAGCAACTACCTCTTCCGGCCCGCGCGGTTCCTGAAGACGCTTCGGAATTTGAAGACGGGCCGCCACGAGTCCCGCGGCGAGATGGCGCTCAGCGGGATCCTCAACCGGCTGAAGCTGGCCCCCGCGGTCAAGCCCGTTTGATCCAACGGGTAGCCGTCGTCGGAGCGGGAACCATGGGCCTTGGCATCGCGCAGTTGTGCGCCCAGAGCGGGTTCTCGGTGAAGGTGCACGACGCGATGCCGGAGGCGCTCGCCGCTCTCCCCGGTAAGCTGAAGAAAAATTTCGACGCCGCCGTCCTCAAGGGAAAATTGACGACGCAGCAGGCGGAGCGGGCGTTTCATTCGATTTCGGGCGTGCCTGACATGAACGACCTCGCGGGCGCGGACCTGATCATCGAGGCGGCGCCGGAGCTTCTGGGCCTCAAGCAGGACCTCTTCGAGAAGCTGTCCGACATTTGCCCGGACGCCCTGCTCGCGACGAATACCTCGTCGCTGTCCGTCGCGGACATCATGAAGAAGGCCAAGGCGCCGGAGCGGACGCTCGGCGTGCATTTTTTTAATCCCCCCGTCGCGATGAAATTAGTGGAAATGATAAGGACGGAGAAAACGTCACCGGAGGCGTTTCAGGCCGCGTGGGAGTTCCTGTTGATGGGCTTGCGGCGGACGCCTGTCGACGTGAAGGACGTTCCCGGATTTATCGTCAACCGCGTCATGAGGCCTTATTACGTCACGGCACAGCGGTTGGTCAGCTCACGGACGAGTTGCGCCGCCGTTGATGAGGGATGTCGAAGCATTGGCGGCGTGCCGATGGGGCCTTTCGAATTAATGGATTTGATCGGGCTCGACACCAATTTTGCCATCACGGGTGCCATCTACGGCGCCTTGGGCCGCCCCGAAAGATTCAAGCCGCCGGAGATCCAGAAGCAGCTGGTGATCAAGGGCATGACCGGCAAGAAATCGGGCAAGGGCTTCTATCTTTACCATGACGGCAAGAAAACGGGCGAGAATCCGGAGGCGCTTAAAAGCCTCCCGCAAGGAACGCCATTAACGGCGAAAGATATTTGGAGTAACCTTGCGGGGGCCATCATATCGGAGGCCGAGCGCCTCGTTAGCGAAGGCACCGCCGGTAAAAACGACATCGACACCGCGATTAAACTCGCGATGAATTTTCCCAAGGGGCCCTTCGAATGGCAAAAAGAAAACACGGCGGCGTAGCGGTCAAGCGTAAGCTTCCCGTTTTGCTGGACCTTCTGAAGAAGGATCAAGCGCGCGTCATGAGCGTGCTGCACAAGCACGGCGTGTACTTCGACGCGGGCACCTACATCACCATGACCGCCAAGCTCGACAAAGTCGCGGCGTATCACGCGGTGCCCAACAAGAAGAAGTTCTTCGCGGACCTCATAGGCAAGTGAGGCTCGCCGCCGCCCTGCTGCTCGGCCTCTGCGCGCCGGCGGCCTTCGCGGAGAACTTCATCACGGCCCGCGTGGAAGCGAAGGTCAACAAGGTCCGGGCCCGGCCTCCGTACGCGCTCTCGCCCGAGGCCCGCGCGCTTCACTCAAAGCTCCTCGTCGCCGACATGCACGCGGACCCGCTGTTCTGGGACCGGGACCTGCTTGCGCGCAACACGCTCGGGCATGTCGACCTCCCCCGCCTTCTCGACGGCGGCACCGCGCTTCAGGTGTTCTCGATCGTGACGCACGCCCCGAAGGGCATCAACATCAAGAGCAACGACGCGAAGCAGGGCGACCTGATCAAGATGCTCGCGATGGTCTCGGGCTGGCCCCGGAAAACCTGGAGCAGCAAGCTCGAGCGGGCCCGGCACCAGGCCGCGACGCTCGACGGCGCGGCGAGCCGCTCCGGCGGACGCTTGAAGCTGATCCGCACGCGCGAGGATTTAAAGGAGCTCCTGGCGCGCCGCGGTGACGGCGCGGTGGGCGCGCTTCTGTCGCTCGAAGGGGCGCAGGCGCTCGAGGGCAGGCTCGAGAACGCGGACGCGCTGTTCGGGATGGGCGTGCGCATGGCCGGCCTCACCCACTTCGTCGACAACGAGGTCGGGGGCTCGGCCCACGGCACCAGCCGAGCGGGGCTCACGGAGTTCGGCCGCGAGGCGCTGCGCCGGCTGGAAAAGCTCGGCATCATCATCGACCTGGCGCACGCGTCGCCCGCCCTCATCGACGAGGTCTTAAAGGACGGCAAGACGCCGCCTATCGTCTCCCATACCGGCGTGCGGGGCACCTGCCCCAACGAGCGCAACCTGACCGACGACCAGCTCAGGCGCATCGCGGCGAAGGGCGGGCTGATCTCGATCGGCTACTGGAAGATCGCGACGTGCGGGGACGACGCGGACGCGGCGGCGCGCGCGATCGCGCACGCCGTCAAAATCGCCGGCGCGAGCCATGTGGCCTTGGGCTCGGATTTCGACGGGGCGGTCGCACAGCCGTTTGACGCGTCGGGCGTGCCGCTTATCACGCAGTCGCTCCTGAAGCTGGGCATGAAGGAGAAGGACGTGGCGCTCGTCATGGGCGGGAACGCCCTGCGCTTCCTCGCCGAGCGGCTACCCTCGCGCTGAACTGTTTCCGGAAACAGTTGGCCGAGAAAAATGCCGGGTGCCCCCATGTTGGGGCCTTTAAATCAGCGCGCGGTCCTGTCGTACGCAGCGCAATTACGCGAGATACGACCCCTTAACGGCGGAAGTCCTTGATCCGCAGCATCGCGGCATGCGGCTCGAAGGGCTTCCCGGAGTGCTTCGTCTCGAGCAGGAAGTGACGCCCCTTCGGGAAGTGCTCGATGAACATGTTCACGTGGCCGGGCTCGTTCTCGAAGGAGCCGGCGACCGTGCCGAGCTGCCCGATTTTCGCGAGGGCCTCGTTCTTGAAGGCGAAGTCGGGCGTGTCGAAGCGGGGCTTGAGCACGAGGACGACCGACTCGCCGTTCGGTTCCGGAAAGCCGTGCCTCAGCAAGGACGCCTCGGTGCCCTCGCGCATGCCCTCGTCGCGGCCGGTCATGTAGAAGACGCGGCCGCCGCGCTTGAGCACCTCGGCGGCGAACTCGGGCCCCCCCGCGATGATCGAGTCCTCGAGGAGGTAGGGATTCTTGAAGAAGCGCGCGAACCAGAACTCGCGCAGATCCTTCGCGAGCGCCTCCTCGAGGCCGTGGTCCTTCGCGGTGTCCGTCACGGAGTAGCGCAGCTGCTCGCGCGTGATCGCGCGCACGATGCCCGCCGCCCGGGCGTCGGCGGCCTCGATGTGGGCCGCGAACTCCGAAAGGATGCGCAGATGGCGGTCGGCCGTCGAGAACAAGGTGTCGTCGAGATCGAAGATAACGATCGCGCCCGGCGTCGCGGACACGGCCTCGAGCAGCTCGTTGAGAAGGGATTTCATGTATCTATTGTATGATTTCCATATGGAATCTCCCCGACACTCCTCCGACTACCGCCTGCGCCGCGCCCTCAACTGGGTCCCGATGGGATTCGCCTACGCTTTCCTCTACATGGGGCGCTACAACCTGACGGTCGCCAAGAGCGCCTTAGGTGACGCCTTGATGTCGAAGGCGCAGTTCGGCACGATCTTCGCGGTCGGCGCGTGGGTGTACGGCTTCTCCTTTCTCGCCTCCGGCCCCCTGACCGATAAGCTCGGCGGGCGCAGCGCGATGCTCGTCGGCACGGGCGGGGCGCTCATCGTCAACGCCGTCATGGGCTTGGCGCTGTACGGCATGGGAAACTGGGGCTGGAACATCTCCCTCTTCTGGATGTTCATGATCCTCTACGCGGTCAACATGCACTTCCAGAGCTACGGCGCCGTCGCGATCGTGACCGTCAAGGCCCCGTGGTTCCACGTGCGCGAGCGCGGCACCTTCTCGACGATGTTCGGCATCATGATCGCCATGGGCATCCTGTTCGCGTTCGACTGGGGCTTCGCCATCGTCGAAGTGACGCGCGCGGTCCTGCCTGAGAAGCTCGGGGTCTGGGCGAGCATCGCCCACGTGTTCCTTCCGAGCGGCACCGGCGCGAACCAGAACTGGTGGCTCTTCTTCGTGCCCTCCGCCCTGCTCGGCGTGACCTGGCTGATCATGTGGAAGTACCTGTGCGACTCCCCGAGCGAGGCCGGCTTCAAGGACTTCGACACCGGGGAGGAGGCGCTGTCGCACGACGGCAAGCGCCTGCCCGTCATGCAGGTCTTCAAGAAGATCATCACCCATCCGGTGCTCATCGTCGTCTGCGGCATCGAGTTCTGCTCGGGCATCCTGCGCAACGGGATCATGCATTGGTACCCGTTGTTCGCGGCCGAGGTCGGCTTCAAGAAGACCTTCTGGGTCCCCCAGAACTGGGGCATGGTCCTGTTTATCGCGGGCGTGGCCGGCTCCATCCTCACGGGCTGGGCCTCGGACCGATTGTTTCAGTCGCGGCGCGCGCCCATGGCGGGCGTCCTCTACGGCCTCATGGCGTTCTGCGCGGTGGTGCTCGCGTTCACGCTCGACAAGAATCTCTGGTGGGCGGGCGGCGCGGTGATCCTGATGTCGATGGCCGTCATCGGCGTGCACGGCATCCTGTCGGGGACCTCGACGACCGACTTCGGCGGCGCGAAGAACGCGGGCGCGGCGGTGGGCATCGTCGACGGCATGGTCTATCTCGGCACGGGCCTGCAGTCCGTCATCATCGGCTCGATCACGCCGACGGGCGAAGAGGCGAAGATCGCGGCGAACTGGTTCTGGTGGCCCGTCTTCCTGGTGCCGTTCGCGATGATCGGCCTGGCGCTGTCCCTGAAGATCTGGAACGCGGCGCCGAAGAAGCGCCAGGCCCCGGCTGCTCAGCTCCTCAAAGGAGCCGATCCGGAGCTGCAGGCTTAAGCAGGCCGGTCAGGTAGGCGGCGGCCGCGCCCGCGAGGCTCAGCGGGAGCAGCGCGGCCGTCCAGGAGCTCCAGCCGCCGCGATTGACGAGCTCGCCGACCAGAAGCAAAGACAGCGCCCCGGCGGCGTGATGCACCCCGTTGAGCAGGCCGCACGCGGCTCCGGCTGACCGACGGCCGCCTACGTCCATCGCCGCCGCGCCGATGATCACGGCGTGAGCGCCGAAGACGCCCGCGCAGGCCAGGCCTAAACAGGCGACGGCTGACACGGGATCCGTCGTGCGGCCGAACGCCGCCAGCGCGACGGCGAGCAGGGCGAAGGCCGACGTCGCCGCGGGGGCGCGGCGGCCGGCGAAGGTCCGGTCGGAGAGCCAGCCGGCGGCCAAGGGGCCCGCGAAGGCTCCGGAGGCGGCCGAGACGACCGCCCAGCCGAACAGCGGCCCCCCCACCCGGACCTGATGGACCTCGCTCAAAAATTGCGCCGACCAGCCGAGCAACCCGAAGCGCGCCGCGCCCGTGAACGCCGCGACGGCGGCGTACCCGAGCATGTCGGGGCGCAGCGCCAGCGCCCGAAGCTCGGCGACGCCGGGGCGGGGCCCCTCCCGTCTTGCGAGGTTGGGCGCCCGCCAGGCGGCGGCGAGGCCGAGGGCGGCGGCCAGCGCCGGGGCGAGCGCCAGGGCGGCGGCCGGTACGCGCGCGGCGAGCCACAGGCCCGCGGGCAAGGCCAGCAGCTCGGCGGGAAAGGCGAGCGCGCCGTAGAGGCCGGCGTGGCGGCCGCGCAGGGCGGGCTCGAGGCGCGCGGCGTTGACGCGGGCGGCGGCGGGTGCCGCGAACGCCAGAAAATAGCAGATCGCGGCCTGGAGAATCGCGACGGCGACGAACAGAGATTGCTCCCGCCGGGTGAGGAACACGACGCCGAGCGCCAGCGCGGCGACGAGGGCCCCGGCCGACGCGTCGCGCAGGGAGCGGCGGCCGCCGAAGCGGTCCACGAGCGCCCCCGCGAAAGCGGCCGTCAGCGCTCGCGTCCATAGGCCGACGCTGACTAATAGCCCCAGCTGGGCCGTGGACAGCGCGAGCGGGGCGTCCGCCGCCGCCGCCGCGGGCAGCGCGCCCGCCGCGAGGCCCAAGCACAGGCCCGCGAGGCCGAGCGCCGCGGTCCCGAGTGCCGGGTTCATTTTCGCGGCTTGGGGTACGCCTTCATCGCCTGAAGGGGCTCCGCGTAGGAAGAGCCCCACAGATGGGCGTGCAGCTTCGCGACGCGCGCGGCCAGGCCCTCGTCCTTCACCACGAGCTCGAGGTTGCGCGAGCTGTCGAGATAGCCCCCCGCCCAGTTGCTCGTTCCGATCCAGGCGGTCTTGCCGTCGGCCACCATGTACTTAGAGTGCGCGGTGCGCGAGAACGGGATCGGGCCTTGCTTGGCCTCGGGCACGGTGATGACCTTGATCTCGATGCCGGGCACGAAGGACAGGCTCTTGAGGTGAACGACGGAGTGCTCGTCCGTGTTCCAGTGGGAGACGAGCAGCTTCACCTTCACGCCGCGGACCGCCGCGTCGCGCAGGGCGTTGTCGATGGGCGCGTAGAAGCGCTTGGGGCGCCCGAAGGTGGTCGGGTTGTAGTCGAGCAGCTGGATCGCGAGCTCGGTTTTGGCCTCGCCAATGAGCCGGACGAGCTCGGACTCCGAGTCGCCGACGCCGGACGGGTTGCGGCGCCAGGGGCTCGCCACGAGATAGGCGCGCCCCGCGCGCTCGAAGGCCGGGTCGCGCTGCTCGTCGAGCTTCAGGCTGCCCGGGTCCTCGGTCAGCGCCCAATCGTGGTCGAACACGCTTTGAATCCGGGCCGTGACCGGCCCGTCGGTCACGCGCAGGCCGAGCTCGTGGATGTGCTTCAGGGCGCGCCAGTCGAAGTTCTGGCTGCCGACGAACGCCTGCGTGGAGTCGACGACGAAGAACTTGGCGTGGATGATGCCGTCCCCGTTGACCTTGGACCAATCGAGGATGCGCAGATCGAGGCCCGGGATCGACTTCAGCCGCGCGATGCCGTCAAGGGAGTTCTTCTCGAACTTCTTCTCCAGGATCACGCGGATTTTCACGCCGCGCTTGGCGGCGCGCTCAAGCGCTTGGAGCGACTGCTCGAGCGGCTCGCCCGTCGAGGGCGACACGTAGAACTGCTCGATGTCGATCGTCCGCGCCGCGGCGTCGAACATCGCGGGCCACGCGTCCTGCGCCAGGCGCAGGTCGGGCTCGGAGAGCGAGGTCTCGACGGGGTAGGAGTAGATCAGCTCGTAGCCGGGCACGGAGAACTCGGCTCGCGCCGACGTCCCTAAAAGCATGATCAAGGCCGTGAGTCGCTTCATGTGGTCACCATCCGCCCGAAATATTGGAGCATGCTCTGCCCCACGGCCTTCGTCACCGCGTGCTCGTCCACGCTGCCGCCGAGCAGCTTGGCCATCGTCGTCATCGTGTCGCTTTCAAGCTTGCATGGATGAATCAGCTTGAAGGGTGCTAGCGTGTTGTTCATGTTGAGCGCGAACCCGTGATAGGCCACGCCCCCCTTCACCGCCACGCCGATCGACGCGAGCTTCTTGCGGCCGACCCACAGGCCCGTGAAGCCCTTTACGGTCGTCGCCCGCACGCCGAACGGCTCAATCGCCTCGATGAGCACCGCCTCGAGCGCCGTCAGGTAGGAGCGCACCTTGAGCCCCAGGCCCGGAAGATGGAAGATCGGGTAGCCGGTGAGCTGGCCGGGGCCGTGCCAGGTCAGGTCGCCCCCGCGTTCGATCTTGTGGACGGCGTAGGGCAGGGCCCCGGGAATCTGTTGCTTGGACGAGCGCCCGACGGTGTAGACGGGCTCGTGCTGGCACAGCACGACGGTGTCCGGAATCTTCCCTTCGCTTCGCTCGTAGACGAGCTTGCGCTGGAGGGTCCAGACCTCCTCGTACTCCTTGAGGCCCAGATCCCGAACCAGCATCGTCTTAGGAGAAGACCGGCGCTTCGCGCTTGACCTGAAGCATGTGCACGGGATGGCCGAGGGCGACCTCGCACGCCTCCGCGAACGTCTCGGTCAAGGTTGGGTGCGGATGGATCGTCTGCGCCACCTGCTCGAGGGTCACGCCCACGGAGACGGCGAGGCAGGCCTCGCCGATGAGGTCCGACGCGTTCGTCCCGACGAACCCGGCGCCCAGGATGCGGTTCGTCTTCTTGTCCGCGACGACCTTGCAGAAGCCGTCGGTCTCGCGCACGGCCATCGCGCGGCCCGACGCCGCGAACGGGAACTTGCCCGTCACGGTCGTAAAGCCGGCCGCCTTGGCCTCCGCGTCCGTCATGCCGACCCACGAGATCTCGGGGTCGGTGAAGACGGCCCACGGCACCTGGCCGCGATACTCAAGAGGCAGTCCCGCAAGGGACTGCGCGGCGAGGATGCCCTCGCGGCTCGCCTTGTGCGCGAGGTACGGCTGCCCGACCACGTCCCCGATCGCGTAGATGTTGTCCACCGAGGAGAGCATCTCCGTGTCCACGACCACGTGGCCGCGCTTGTCGAGCTCGACGCCGAGCTTCTCGAGGCCGAGGCCCTTGGAGCGCGGCGCGCGGCCGACGGCCATTAGAATCTTGTCGCAGGCGACCTTCTTGGCGCCTTCCGGGGTTTCCACGGACAGCTCCAGGCGCTTCCCCTTTTTGGTCCAGGCGGTCGCCTTGGACTGGAGCATAACCTCCACGCCGAGCTTCGTCAAATTGCGGGACACCGGCATGACCATATCCTTCTCGATCACGGGCAGCAGCGAGTCCGTGAATTCGACGACCGTCACCTTCGTGCCAAGCTTCGCGAAAAACGTGCCGATCTCGAGGCCGATCACGCCGCCGCCCACCACGACGAGGGCCTCCGGCGGCGTCTTGAGGTCGAGCGCCTCTTTAGAGCCCAGGATGTCCTTGCCGTCGATGGCGAACCCCGGGATCGACACGACCTCCGAGCCCGTCGCGATGATCGCGTGCTTGAACTCGACGGATTCAGACGAGCCGTCCGCCTTGGTCACGAGCGCCGTGCTCCGGCTCGTGAACGCGGCGGAGCCTTGGATGTGCTCGCCTTTGTTCCCCTTCACGAGCGTGCCGATGTTCTTCACGAACCCGCCGATCATCTGATCCTTCCAGGCCACGACCTTCGTCCAGTCGAGCTGGTGCTTGGGATCGTCGAAGCCCGCCTCCTTGGACTTCTTCGACTTGTGCGCGTGCGCCGCCGCGGCGATGAGCGCCTTCGACGGGATGCAGCCGTAGTTCAGGCACTCGCCGCCGAGCTTGTCGCGGTCCACGAGCAACACCTTCTTGCCCAGCTGCCCGGCCTTGATGGCGGCCACGTAGCCGCCGGGCCCGCCGCCGACGATGAGAACGTCCGTTTGGATCGACATGGAGGCCTCGTTAGAGAAGGGTTTGGGGGTTTTCGAGAAATTTTATAATCGAATTCATGAAGGAGGCGGCGTCGGCGCCGTCCACGATCCGATGATCGAAAGACAATATGAGGTTCATCATGTCTCGCACCACGACCTTGCCTTCGCGCACCACGGGCCGCTTGGACATCTTCATCAGGCCGAGAATCGCGACTTCGGGGTGATTGACGATAGGGGTCGCGTATAAGCCGCCGATGGGCCCGATGTTGGTGATCGTGACGGTGCCGTCTTGGAGGGATGCGACTTCGATCGTCTTCGCGCGCACTTTGTCGGCAAGCGTCGAGATCTCCGCCCCGAGCTGCCAAACATCTTTATCCTGAGCGCCCTTGATGTTAGGAACGACCAATCCCTGAGGCGCCGCCACCGCGATGCCTACATTATGGCGCCGCTTAACGACGATCTCGCCTGCGGCTTCGTCCAACGACGAGTTGAAATGCGGGAACTCCGATAAGGCTTTCGACAACGCGCGAACGATGAAGGGAAGGAAGGTCAATTTGACCTTTTTCTTCTCGGCCTGCGGCTTCATTTTCTCGCGTAAAGCCAAAACGGCGGTCATGTCGACTTCATCCATGTGAGTCACATGCGCGACCGTGCGGCGCGATTGCTGCATCTTTTCGGCGATTTTGCGGCGAATACCGGTGAAGGGAACCGTCGTGTCGCCGTTCTGCCGCATTATCGACACCGGCGGGTACCCGGATGAAGTCGTGGATGCGCTCGCGGGTCCCTGTCGTTCTGCCGGTGCCGTCGCCGTAGGCGCCGCAGGCGCCACGGCCCGCACATCGGTCTCCGAGATCCGTCCCCCGGGTCCGGTCCCGGTCACCGTCGCAAGATTCACTCCAAGATCCGACGCCAGTTTTTTAACGGCGGGCGTCGCGTTTGCCTTGGAATTGTCGTAAACGCCGCGCGACGGCGCGGCGACGGCGGCGGAGCCGCCGGACTTATACGCCTTCAGATCTGATTCCAGCACGCGGCCCTGCGGGCCGGTTCCTTGCACCTGGCCCAAATCGATGCCCTGATCCTTGGCCATTTTCCTGATCATCGGAGTGGCGAGAACCTCGGAGGCGGGTCGCGACGGCCGTGCGGCCGCCGGGGCGGCCGCGGCCTTGGCGCCGTTTGAATCACTACCGGCAACGGCAACGGATTGAGAACTCGTGGACGAGCCCCCTCTGACGCCCCCATATGTAACCAACGGTGAGTGCACCGCCACCTTTTGGCCGGGTTTCGCGTGCAGCTTTGTTATCTTTCCCGCCTTCGGCGACGGAATCTCCACTTCCGCTTTGTCCGTTAACACAGCGGCGATCGGCTGGTGCTCCTCGACAAGCTCCCCCTCCTTCACGTGCCACTTCACGAGCTCTCCCTCGACGAGCCCTTCCCCGATGTCCGGCAGATTGAACACGAAGGACCCGGGGCCGGAGCTTGCGGCGGGCTTCTCGATGACGGCGACCGCCGCCGCCGCCTTCGGCGCCGCGGGCTCTTTCTTGGCGACCGCCTGCTTCGAGGGCTTTTCGGCGGCTGCGCCGCCGGAGACCTCGATCGAGGCCAGCGGCGCGTGAACCTTGATCTTTTCTCCCGGCTTCCCGTAAAGCTTTATGATCTTACCCGCCTTCGGAGACGGAATTTCAACCTCCGCCTTATCCGTCAAAACGGCGGCCAAGGGTTGGTGCTCGGCGATGCTGTCGCCTACCTTCACGAACCACTTAACGATCTCCCCTTCAACAAGTCCCTCACCGATATCAGGCAGATTGAATTCGAAGTTCATAATCCCTCTAAAATTTCAAAGTCTTGCGTGCGGCCATCACCACGCGATCCGCGTCCGGAATGTAATACTGCTCCAGCCTGAAAAGCGGCATGCGTATATCCCACCCGCCCACGCGAGCGACAGGCGCCAGCAAGCGAAGCAGCGCCCGTTCACCGATCAGCGCGCTCAGTTCCGCCGCCCATGAGCCGGTGTTCGGAGCTTCGTGCGCGATCACGCAGCGTCCCGTCTTGGACACGGAGGCGAGTACTGCGTCAAGATCGAGAGGAGCGAGCGTTCGAAGATCGAGAATCTCGACGGAAGCCCCATCCTCGGATTCGAGCCGTTCCGCGGCCTTTTGGCACGTAACGGTCATGGCTCCCCACGTGATCAAGGTGATGTCTTTTCCTTCCTTCACCACGCGCGCCTTCCCGATTTCGACGGTATAGTGACCCGACGGAACTTCTCCTTTCGCGGAACGGTACAGCAGCTTCGGCTCGAAGAACACGACCGGGTCCGGCGACTCGATCGCGGCGAGCAGGAGGCCCTTCGCGTCGTGCGGCGTCGAGGGGATCACGACCGTGATGCCGGGCGTGTGGCAGAAGTAGGCCTCGGGGCTCTCGGAATGGTGCTCGGGGGCGTGGATCAGGCCGCCGTGCGGGGCGCGCAGGACGAGGGGCACGGACATCTTGCCGCGCGAGCGCGAGCGGATGCGTCCGAGATGGCAGACGACCTGGTCGAATACCGACGGCATGAAGCCGTCGAACTGGATCTCGGCGACCGGGCGCATGCCCGTGATCGCGAGCCCGATGGCCGAGCCCATGATGCCGATCTCGGCGAGCGGGGTGTCCACGACGCGGTCGTCGCCGTACTTCTTCCAGAGGCCTTCGGTGGCGCGGAACACGCCGCCGTTGACGCCCACGTCCTCGCCCAGGATCATGACGCGCTTGTCGGCGGCCATGGCGATGTCGAGGGCCTCGTTGACCGCCTGAACGAGGTTCAAGGTTCGGACGGCGACCGGCTTGGCCGCGGTCTTCAAGGGAACCTCCCCTCGGACGGAGGCAGCTCCATGAGGACCTTCGCGCCGCCCTTGAACTTCAGGAGCTCTTCCAGCTCGGCGCGCTGTTCGATGAGATTCCAGGGTGCGGCGGCGTAGTTGTCGGCGAACATGTTCAGCGGATTGGGAGCGGGAGTTTCTTCGTAGGCTTTTACCTCGCCGTCGATCCAGACTTTAGTCTGGGCGGCGAGGTGTTTTTCTTTTTTCTCGTCCCAGAGCTTCTTCGCGGCCAGGAACTTCTTGAAGCGGGCGATGGGATCCTTCTGCTTCCAAGATTCGACTTCCTTGGTCTCTCGGTATCGTGTCCAGTCGTCCGCCGTCGTGTGATGGCCCATCCGGTAGGTCTCGCACTCGATGACCGTGGCACCTTCGCCCTTGCGGGCCCGGGCGACCGCTTCGACCGTCGCGGAGTAAACGGCGAGCGCGTCGTTGCCGTCGACCTGTATGCCGTGCACGCCGTAGCCCCACGCCTTCTGCGCGAGGGTCTGTGAAGCCGACTGCTTCTTGCGCGGCACCGAGATCGCCCAGCCGTTGTTCTCGATGATGTAGATCGCGGGCAGCTTGAACTGGCCGGCGAAGGTCAGCGCCTCGTGGAGGTCCCCTTTCGAGGAGGTCCCGTCGCCGCAGTAGGTCAGGGCGACGCCGCCTTTCCCCTTGAACTTCTGCCCCCACGCGAGCCCGGCCACCTGGGTCAGGTGCGTGCCCACGGGAATGGAGAAGATCATGTCGTTGTTGCCGTCGGGAAAGCGCGTGCCGCGATCGTCGCCCGCCCAGTAAAGCAGGCCGTAGCGCATCTGCATGCCGCGCGCGAAGTACACGCCGCCGCCGCGATAGGTGGGCACCACCCAGTCCGAGGGCTTGAGGGCGAGCGGGGGCACGCACTGAGTGGCTTCCTGGCCGGTGATCATCGGGTAAGTGCCGAGGCGGCCGGAGCGCTGGAGGAGGATCGCGCGCTCATCAAACGCTCGAATTTGAAACATGAGGCGGTACATTTCCAGTAAAATTTTATCCGAGAGCTTCGGCATTAATGATTTGTCGACGGTGCCGTCGATGCCCAGAATCTCGAGACGTTTAATGTCGAGCGAGGCGATCGTTTTAAGAGGCATGTTCGAGATGTCCTTTCATGAAAAGCTCGGCCGCACGATACGAGGACCGCACGAAGGGCCCCGACGCCACGTACAGGAAGCCGTGCTGCTTTGCTATCTCGCCATATCGTTTGAATTCGTCGGGATGGATAAATTCTTCGACCATGAGGTGGTGACGCGAGCCGGACGGTCTTAAGTATTGGCCGAGCGTCAATATCTCGACCCCCACCGAGCGAATGTCCTTGAAGCTCTGGATGAGCTCCGATTCGGTCTCGCCGAGACCCAGCATCAAAGAAGTTTTGGTTGGAGTCTTCGGCAGGTATCGCTTCGCGTGCGCGAGAACGTCCAAGGACTGGCGATAGCCTGCCTTAGCGTCGCGCACCGAACCGGTCAATCGTTCAACGGTTTCCACGTTGTGGGCGACGACGTCGGGACCGGCGTCGAGAACCGTCTCAAGGAGCGCCTTGTCAGCGCGGAAATCTTGAAGAAGCATTTCGAGCTTGAGGCCCGGATTTTCTTTTTTTATCTCGCGGATGCACTCGGCCAGATGAGCTGCGCCCTGATCCGGCATGTCGTCGCGGCAGACCGTGGTGAGAACGGCGTATTCAACCGTCATTTCTTTCAGCGTTTGCGCGAGCTTTTGCGGCTCCGCCGCATCCGGAAGTGACGGGCGCACCGCCGTGGCCACGGAACAGAAACGGCAGCCGCGGGTACAGGTGTCTCCCATCACCATAAACGTCGCCGTCCCCCCGCCCCAGCACTCCGCCAGGTTCGGACAGCGCGCTTCCTCGCAGACGGTGGACAGCCCGCGTGAGCGCGACGCCTCCTTTAAACGCGCCACCACCGGCCCGGTGGGCAGCTTCCCCTTCAGCCACGGCGGAAGGCCCGTGGGCATGTTAATTAATGCGTTCCTTGATCCGCGAGCCACCGTTCCGCCTCAAGGGCGGCCTTGCAGCCGTTGCCCGCGGCGGTGATGGCCTGACGGTAGCGGTGGTCCATCACGTCGCCGGCGGCGAACACGCCCTCGACGGAGGTGCGCGTGCGGTCGTCGGCGATCAGGTAGCCGTTCTCGTCCTGCTTGAGCTGGCCGCCGAGGAACGAAGTGGTCGGCTGGTGGCCGATGGCCATGAAAACGCCCCCGGTCTTCATCTCGGTGACCGCGTTGGTCTTGAGATTCTTGAGCTTCACGCCGTCCACATGGCCGTTGCCCGTGATCTCGTCCACGGCGGTGTCCAAGATCCAGGAGATCTTGGGATTCTTCTTGGCTCGGTCAAGCATGATCTTGGAGGCGCGGAAGGTGTCGCGGCGATGCACGATCGTGACCGTGGTCGCGAACTTGGTGAGGAAGTTGGCTTCCTCCATCGCGGTATCGCCGCCGCCGACGACCACGACGTCCTTGCCCTTGAAAAAGAAGCCGTCGCAGGTGGCGCAGGCGGACACGCCGTGGCCCATCAGGCGCTTCTCGCTCTCGATGCCGAGCCACTTGGCGTTGGCGCCGGTGGCGATGATGAGGGCCTCGGCCGCGGCGGTCGTGCCCTCGGTGGTCTCGACGTGGAAGGGGCGGCGGGAGAGGTCCACCTTGACCACATACTCGTTGACGATCTTCACGCCCAGACGCCGGACCTGCTTCTCCATGCGCTCCATGAGTTCGGGGCCGGAGATGGGCTCGGCGAAGCCGGGGAAATTCTCGACATCCGAGGTGATCATGAGCTGCCCGCCCATCGATACGCCGCCGAAAACGAGGGGGTCCATGTTCGCGCGGGCCGCATAGATGGCGGCCGTGTAAGCCGCGGAGCCCGATCCGATGATGACTATTTTTCGTGATTCAACCATGACTCGATTATAACAAGTTGGGGTTATTTGGGGGGCACCCTCGATGCTTCAGGAGAATAGGCCGACCGACACGGGAAAAGCCATTTGCTAGACTAGACTTATGTCCGACATGATCTGGCTGAACGGCGTCGAATGCCGCTCCAAGATAGGGGTCCCGGCCTCCGAAAGAGCCCGTCGTCAGGTGCTCCTCATCGACGCGGGCCTCGAGGTGGACGCCTCCGCGGCGGCCGCCCGCGACGATTTCCGCCGCGCCGTGGATTACTGGGCCGTCGAGAAGTTTATTCGCGAGAACGCCGAGACGGGGGAATGCTGCCTCCTCGAGACCTTGGCCGAGCGTCTGGCCGCCGCGATCCTGAGCGCCCAGCCGCTCGCCGCCGCCGTGACGATCCGCGTCCACAAGACGCCGGCCGTGATGCCCAAGACGCGCGAAGTCGTCGTCGAGATCCGGAGGACCCGATGATCATCCGCAAGCTGTACAAGTTCGAAGCGTCGCACATCGTGCGCAACTGCTCCTCGGACCGGTGCAAGTACTCCATTCACGGCCACAGCTTCCGCTGCGAGCTGCTGCTCACCGCCGACGCCCTCGACCGCGGCCAGATGGTCTACGACTTCGGACTGCTCAAGGGCGGCGTGAAGGACTTCCTCGACGCCTTCGACCACGCCTCGCTGTTCTGGGACATGGAAGCGCCGGCCTACATCAAGGCGATGAAGGACCACTCCAAGCGCTGGATCTCCCTGCCGGTCTCCCCCACCGCGGAGCAGCTGTCGCGCGTGATCTTCGTGGCGGCGCAGGCGATGCTCGAAAACACGATCAAGGTCAACGGCGACGACACCGCGCGCGTCCACTCCGTGATCCTGCACGAGACTGAGACCGGCTACGCGCAGTGCTTCCGCGCCGACGCCTACAACGAGCACATGGGCGAGATCGACCTGAAGGAGATTATCTTCTCGCCGCAGGCGAAGGCGGAATGGGCCGACCCCAGGATGTGGGACAAGCTTCTGAAAGGCGTGAAGACCCGCAATCCCGACGTCGAGACGCAGATCGAGGCCATCGTCGGCGACCGTCCGAAGCTGGGCTCCCGCCGCCGCTAGGCGATCAGGCGGCCGCCGTCGACGGTGAGCTCCGCTCCCGTCGAGTAGTCCGCGGCCTCCGCGAGATACAGGCAGGCGCGCGCGACCGCCTCCGGCGTGCCGAGGCGCTTGAGCAAGGTCGCCTCGGCCACCTTCCTCTTTTCCCCCTCGCCCATATTCTCGGGCGCGAGGACGGGCCCCGGCAGGATGGCGTTGACGCGGATCTCGGGGGCGAGGGATTTGGCGAGCAGCTTGTTCGCGCAGAGAAGCGCGGCCTTCGAGGCGCAGTAAGGCCCGAAGTCGGCGTAAGGCCGGTGCCCCGCCCAATCCGCGATGTTGATGACGACGCCTTGCCCCGAGCGCTTCAGCCAAGGGGCGCAGGCGCGCGCCAGGAAATAAGGCGCGCGCGCGTTGACGGCCATCTGCCGGTCCCAGTCCTCCGGGGTTGCCGATTCGAAAGGCGTGCGGTCGTAGAGCGAGGCGGAGTTGACGAGGATGTCGAGCCCGCCGAAGCGGCGCGCGACGGCGTCGGCGAGCTTGTCGGGCGCGGCGGGGTCCAGCAGGTTCGCGCGGAAGATCTCCGCGTCGGACCCCGAGAGGGACTTCACGCCCGAGACGAGCTTGCGCGCCTCGGCCGCCGAGGTGTTGTAGTGCAGGGCGACCCGGGCGCCTTTGGCCGCGAAGGCGAGCGCGATCACGCGGCCGACCCGCTTCGCGGAGCCCGTGACGAGGACGACCTTGCCGCGAAGGGTCACCGCGCCGCTCCCGGCGCCGGAGCGGGAGCCGGAGGCTGGGCGGCCATGCCCGCGCTCATCATGCGCATGACGAGCTGCTGAATCTTCACCATCTTCGCCTGCTGCGCGTCTTGCGAGGTGACCTTGTTCTGGCTCATCTCGGACTTCATGTCCGCCATCATGCGCTTAAGCTCGTCGAAGTCGGCTTTCTGCTGAAGCGTCATGTTCTTCGTGATCATGGGGTTGTTCAGCATGGGCGCGATCGAATCGAGCATCATCAGGGTGCTTTTGTTCATGGCGTCGCCCGCCGCGTTCATCTGGTTGAGCTGCTGCAGGTTGGTCGGCGGCGCGGCGGCGCCGTCCGCCGCCGGGGCGTCGGGGCCGCGAAGAAGATCCAGGCTCGAGGAGGAGCCCTGCGGCGCCGCGGCCTGCGCCGCGTCCTCGGACACGGCCTGCATCTGCTGCATCTGGCTCTGCAGCTCGGCGAGCTGGCTCGCGGCCGACGCGGTCTGCGCCGCGGCCGTCGCCAGCTGGGCGGCGCCGGCGTACCGCTCGATCATGCGTCCGGCCCCCCACTGGACCGCGAGGAATCCGCCCGCGAGCACCGCCGCGACGCCGCGCGCGGCCCATGCGTCCGTCTTGAATTGCGAGCTCAAGCCGCAGGCGAGCATCCAGGCGGCGACCAGCGCGGGCACGGTCCATGCCATCGGAAACCAGCCGGCCAGCGCCTGCGCGGGGGCGGCGGCGAGCACGACCGCCGCGACGAGCAGGGCACGGTCGAAATCCCCCGCCGATCCCAGGACCCGGCCGAGGCCGTAGACGAAGCTCGCGCCGAGAAGGAACAGCCCGGTCCAGACGCCGAGGGCGAGGAGGGCGACCGCCGCGACCTGCCACGGCGCGTACGCCTGCAAAACCCCGGGGCTCGCGAGCGCGATGTGCACGAGGTTCAGGCCGAAGAACAAAGCACCCCAGGCCAGCGCGGCGGCAAGCGACGTCCCCGGTCCCGGGGCGGGGCGCGCCTCGAGCTTGGCGAATACGCCGGGCGCGTTCACGAGCGCGGTCAGCGAGAGCTCGAGAAGCTCGGCCGCCTTCGGAGGCAGGGGCGCGGGAGCTTCTTTCTTTTCCGGCTTTTCCGGAACGGGTTCGCTCATATCAATGCTCCGCGCGTCGGCCGGCCCAGGTGGAATCCTCAAGGCGGATGTTCGGAAGCTCTCGCTTGATCGGCACGACGAGAAGCGCCGCGGTGTAGCCGCCCTTGCTCTTGATGCGCAGGCCGCCGCCGATGCGCTCGAGGAAACGCCGCGACATGGACAGCCCGAGCCCGAGGCCGTGCGAGCCCCGGCGGGCGGAGAGGAACGGCTCGAACATGGAGGCCTTGTCCGTCTCGGAGACGCCGCCGCCGTCGTCGGAGACTTCGATCTCGGCGTTCGTCCCCTCGCGACGCAGCAGGACGGTGACGGCCCCCCCGCCGCGCGCCGCGCACGCCTCGAGGGAGTTCTGCAGCACGGCGAGCAGCACGAGCTCGATGGAGCGTCGGTCGGACTCGATGGGCGGAGGGGCGCTTTCGACGAGGACCGTCACGCGCACGGCGTCAGGCGCGAAGGCCTCGCGCCCGTCCGCCACGCAGGCCTCGACGAGCGCCAGCAGGTCCACGGCCGCGGGCGCGGGCGGACGCGCCGTCGCGAGGGCGCTCTGGTCGCCGAGCACCCGCGAAAGCTTCAGGCCGAGCTCGGAGGCGGCCTTGCGCAGGCGGTCGACGCGCTCGTGCTGCTTCGGATCGTCCTTCGGCGCCAGCGCGATCGCCTCGGCCAACGACGTGATCGAGATCGCGTAGTCGCGCAGCTGGAAGAGCGCGAAGGAGAGGTACTCTCCGACCTGCGCGGCGCGCAGCCGCGAGACGGTCCCGCGGGCGGCGGCCGCGGCGCGGGCGCGGGCCGGCGCGAGCGCCAGGCCCGCGGCGACGGGCCCCAGCGCGCAGAGCAAGCCGCGCAGGACCACGGAGGCGATGAAGGCGGGCTCCGCGGCCTGCGACCAGAGCAAGCCCGCCGCGAGCAGCGCGGGTGCTACGGCCGCGGCGGCTCCGGCGGCCGCGCCGAACTCGATGGCGAGCGCGACCGCGGGCACGAGCGCGCCGAGGTCGAGCGCTCCCGGCGGCAGGTCCGCCCATTGAGCGATCCACATGACGAGCAGGACGTCCCCGACCGCGAAGGCGGCGCTCGCCAGGAGGCGCGCTTTGGCCGAGCGCGGCCATCCGGCGAAGACGGCCGCAGCCGAGACGCCAAGCGCCGCCAGCGCCGTCAGCGCGGGCAGCGCGAGGCTGACGGCCTTGCCTCGCGAGGCGAGCCAGGCCGCGGCCAATACGAGGATGAGATTGACGGCGCGCAGCGCCCAGAGCGCGGGTGTCATGTGCGCACGAGTATAGCCGAAATTCATAGAATGAGCCAGGTGCGACTCAGCTATAGACTTGCTCTCATTTTCGCCGTCTCGGGCGGCCTCGTCGCCGGGGGCCTCGTGCTGCTCGGCGTGCGGTCCTCTCGCCATGAGGCCTACGAGCAGGCCGAGCACCTGGGAGGCGTGACCTTGACCGCGGCGCAGGCGATCGTCGCGTCGGAGGCGCGCCAGGGCACCTTCGGCAAGGTCGGCAAAAGCTTCTCCGACCTTATCCGCCACGCGGGGATCGCGACCGTCGTCGTGCGCGATCGCAAGGGCAAGCGGCTCGTCGGCAGCTCCGCGGACCCCGCCTTGATCGGCCGCGAGCCCCGGCCGGGCCGCAGCCTCGCTCAGGTCGACGACGGCATCTACGACGTCGAGGGTCCCGTGGACCTGGGGCCGCGCGGCCGCGGCGTGGTGCAGGTCGGCTTCCGCACCGAGGCGCTCGAGCGGCGCCTCGACGAAATCGGCGCGCGCGGCGTGCAGGCCGGCGTCTCCGCCTTCCTGGCGATCACCTTGATCGCCTGGCTGATCGGCCTGTTCGCGGGCGAGCGCCTCGAGCGCCTGGTCGGCCGCCTCGAGGCCCTGGCCGCCGACCCCCAGAACTTCCGCCGCCTGGGAGGCGAGGGCGGCGGCGACGAGGTCTCCCGCCTGACCACCGCTTTCAATCGCATGGGCGTGAGCCTGCGCGCCGAGACCCGCCGCCGCCGCATCCTCGAGGCGGAGAAGCGCGAGCTCGCGGCCATGCTCGTGCACGACCTCAAGACGCCGATGACCGTGATCCGCTCGGGCATCACCTTGCTCGCCGACTTCGCGACGAAGTCCGGCAAGCGCGAGCACAACCGCACCTTCGAGCTGCTCGAGATGTCGACGGCCCGCCTTCAGCGCATGGTCGAGGACGTGCTGCAGCTCGCGAAGCTCGAGGAGATGCACGGCCTCGAGTCCGCCGAGCTGGTGGAAATGAGCGCCCTCGCGCGCGCGTGCGCGAAAGATTTCGGCCTCATCGTGGCGGACAGGAAGCAGACGCTGGAGCTCAACGTGCCCGAGACGGCCCATCCTCCCGTGCTGGGCGACGCGGGGCTTTTACGCCGAGTGCTCGACAATCTGGTGCACAACGCCGTGGAGCACACGCCGTCGGGCGGACGCATCGCGATCGGCGTCCGCTCCGAAGGAGCGAACATCCTCGTCGAGGTCTCGGACTCGGGCCCCGGCGTCCCGCTCGAAGCGCGAGAGCACATCTTCTTGAAATTCTTCCAGCGCGACATGAAGCGCCACGTGGGCAACGTTGGCCTGGGATTGGCGCTGTGCGAGAAGGTCGTCTCGCGCCACGGCGGCTCGATCGGCATCGGCGACGCGTTGCCTCACGGCGCGCGGTTCTTCTTTACCTTGCCCGCCGCGACCTTGCCAGAAGAAGCCGAACTGAGCGCATAGGTAGACCCGTCACGTTGTCGCGGTCGCCGATAATGCGCTTTACCAAGGGATCATGCCGGTCTTGAATGGCGTACGCGCCCGCCTTATCCATATGTTTGCCGGCTAACCGCCGAAGGCGAGAAGGGTCCAAAAGCCGGGCGTAAACTTTGGTGACGGCTACGTCGGTATATACGCGTTTGCCGACAACGAGGGCCGTGCCCGTATACACACGCTCCACCCGGCCCGATTGAAGGGTAATCATCCGTATGGCGTCCTTCAAATCTTTTGGTTTGCCTAAAATCTGGCCGGCGCAAACCACTATCGTGTCCGCCCCCAGCACCACGGCTTCTGGATGTCGCTTCGCGACATCCAACGCTTTTAGCCGCGCAAGCTTCAGGACATGCTTCCGGGGATTTTTTTCGGAGATGTTCTCGTCCACGCCGCTCGGGTCGACTTTAAAGCTGATCCCCGCCGCGCGCAATATCGCACGCCGCCGAGGCGAAGCCGAGGCAAGTATCAATTTCAAAATAGATCCGTGTAATCGCCCCATTTTTCCGTCTTTATCTGTTCGGTCGGCACGCCAAGCCGTTGCAGGCCGGTTTTGAGATCCTCGACCATGCCCTTAGGTCCGCACAGATAGTAAACCGCCGCCGCGTCGTTCGCGGCGGCGAAAACGTCGGCCGCCGCCCAGCGTCCCGTCCTTCCCTCCCAATACGTCCCGGCGCCGGGTTGGGTCACCCTTTCGTTGACGTTTATTCCGTTTTTCCGCCAGCCGTCATATTCGTTTTTATAAAGCAAAGTCTCCGGCGTCTTCGCCGCGCAGCAGATCGTCACCTTTCCTTTTTTAAGCATCGCCATCGCGCGAAACGGCGTGATCCCCGTCCCGCCCGATACGAGCACCGCATGCCCTTCCCCGCCCCACGTCCACTTCCCAAACGGCCCCCTCACGACAAGCCCCCCTTCTCTTCCGGGCTCAAGCATCCCCAACCTGTCGGAGAACGCCCCCACCATCCCCACCGTCACCTCGAAGTATTCATGCGAAACGTCCGGCGCGGAGCAGATCGAATACGCCCTCCACGTCTTCACGTCGTCTGCGAAATGGAACATGAGAAACTGCCCCGGCGTGAATTGGAACCCGGGCCAGGCCGCGAAACGGAACGTCCTCACCCCCGGGGCTTCGTCCCGCGCGGAGAGCAGCACCGGCTCATACGTCGTGGTCATTCGAGCTCCCCCGCCAGCCATTTCAGGTAGGGCTTAGACCCTTCCGCGACCTTGAGGGCGAGCACCTCGGGCGTCGTATAAGGGTGATTCTTCGCGATCCAGCTCTTCAGCGCCGGCAGCTTCGTCGCCGTCGTCTTGACGACGAGGAGCGCCTCCGCGTCGCGATTAATCTTCCCTTCCCAGCGGTAATGGGAGACGATCAAAGGCGCGACGTTCACGCACGCGGCAAGCCTTTCCTTAACAAGTCCGCGGGCGAGGAAGTCGGCCTTCTTCCCGCGGGGCGAGGTGATCAGCACGACGCGAAACGGTGTCGCCATGCGGCGATTCTAGCAAGATAGGCCCCCGCGGGTCCTAGATGGTCCATTTCTTTTTTCAATTTCGCGACTTATTGGATCATAACCCTCAAGGGAGAAATGAAAACCCGTCAGACCATATCATCCACCCATGGGTCCTTTGTTGGCACATTCATGCCCGAAGG
>Ga0163144_10001544_pt1 | contig 54155 bp, 52 predicted proteins | sample OliLak19BULKMAT1_FD_123175 | JGI IMG/M metagenome (GOLD analysis project Ga0163144, IMG submission 123175) | Freshwater microbial mat bacterial communities from Lake Vanda, McMurdo Dry Valleys, Antarctica - Oligotrophic Lake LV.19.BULKMAT1 | ecosystem: Environmental > Aquatic > Freshwater >... | reverse complement strand
GAAAGCTAGCATCAAAATGCAATCAGAATTTGCCCGACAGATCTTCCCGATCAAATAGCGGCCAAAATAGCAGTCAACTCAGATGTTTTTGATGTTCAGGCAAATCGGTTGCGGAATCGCTGATACCGAGTTCCGGAAGACCAAAATTGCTGGCGCTTCGGGCTTGCCCAATACCGAAACGTATTGATGGATGCGCGGGATTACGCGCTGAGCAAAACGTACCAAGCGTTCGACAAGGTGGAGATTTCTTAATCGCTTGCTAGAAGGCTAAAGCGTCTCGACCGTAGAACAAATAACTGAAAATCACTACCGCACGATCTGAAATCTGGGGATGTTTGGTGGTGAGACCTCGGAACGCATGAATCGCGACCAGATCGCAAATGGTGCCATTAGCGAGTCTGAAGCGGACGAAATGTGGAACCTCATCGGAAAGGAGGAAAAGCACATCCGCTCCGACGATAACCTAAGGCCAGAAGACCGCTACGCCTTCGTCGTCATCATGGTCCCGCAGCAGTACTATCCGTGGACAACGTCCCAGTTATGAACGATCGCCACCGGAGCCAATTGGCGCTTCCTCAGTCAAGTGCCAGTTCAATCCTGAGAATGCGGTATCTCTCTCCCAAGTGGCTCACAAACGCGTTTAGCAGGCGGTGGAAGAATCACCGATTTGCGGCTGCGCTTTCCTACTGCTGGCGGAATCGTTGGGCGCATTTGCGACTCGCTGCGAATGCAATCGAAGATCGCTGCGGGGATTGCCAATCACGAACATAGCATGCGTGAACTCCTGGAATCCGCGTGATCCTATTCAGAGTTCAATTAGTCGGCACACCCGCTGCTGTACATGTCGTTTTGTCCAAATGATTCCAGATCGGCAGCCTTTGTAATCGCGCTATTAAGGCAGGCACAAAAGAGTTCCATAGCTCGGATCTTCTATTCCTCTGCTTCCAACTCTAGGTCTTCAGGTCGTTCTGACATTCCAGGATCATAGCACCGGAATATCTGGCGCGGACGCCACAAGGGTGAATCAATGAATGGGCACCCCCCGCCTGTTGCGGCATAGAATGGATTCCACATGATCGAGGCTAGAAAGTTAATTGCGGCACAGGGATTGCCGGATGGTGACCCGGCGTTGGCGCCGACTTCTCTGAAGCGGTTTGCGGATGGCGCGGTGTGGAAGATCGAGATCCCGTCGACTGAAGGACCGCGGGCATTGGCTGTTGTGATTGAGGAGGCGGCCAAGCGCAAGGTGCCGGTACACCGGATCAGTCAGGGCAGCGGCATCATGCTGTTGACCGATGAAGAGATTCGCGAAATGGTGCAGTTGGGGGCGGACAACAACATTGAAGTGAACCTGTTCATTGGCCCTCGGGGTACTTTTGATGTGGGCGCGCAGGTGTTCTCACCGGCCGGTAAGTCGCTGGGATTGAGTCTGCGAGGGGCGGATCAACTTGCGTTTGCGATGGAAGATGTTCTTCGTGCGGTGAGGCTGGGGATCAAGAGCATTCTGGTGAGTGATCTTGGAAACCTGATGGTGATGGGCGAGGCCAAGAAGCGCGGTGACTTGCCGGCTGATCTGATCATCAAGACGAGTGTGATGATGGCGCCTTGCAATCCTGCATCGGCGCGGCTGCTTGAGGATTTGGGTGCGACCACGATCAATATCCCGAGCGATTTAACGATTCCGCAGATTGCCGGGATTCGCTCGGCGATTGATGCTCCGATTGATTTCTATGTAGAAGCGCCAGACAACATCGGCGGGTTCTTGCGTTATTACGAGATCCCCGAGTTCATCCGTGTGGCAGCGCCGATTTACTTAAAGTTTGGCTTACGGAACTCGCCCGATATTTACCCTTGCGGGACGCATATCGAGAACACTGCGATTGCCCTGACGCGCGAGCGGATGAGGCGAGCGGAGATGGCGATGGGCTTTATTTCTCGCCTTTGCGTCCCCGACCCGGTGTAGCCTTGGCCTTGATTGCGATGGGCGTGGGGCCGAAGTGGAAGTGCTTGCGGATCTGATTGATCAGGAAGCGCTCGTCGGAAAAGTGCAAGGGTTTGGACTTGTCGGTGAAGACCACGAATGTCGGCGGGCGGACGCTGGCCTGTGTGATGTACTTCACCTTCATGTTCGTCGCGTGGGTGATGAAGTCTACGAAACGGTTTAACTCGCCAGTGGTGACGCGCTTGTTCATGGCTTCTTGCGCACTCTGGATCAAGTTGTAGAGCCGCTTGACGTTGGTGCCCTTGGTGGCAGAGATGAATTCGATCGGTGCGTATTCGAGGAACTTCATCGTTTCGCGGACCGATTCAGTGAATTCCTTGGACTTGCGGGTGGGATGGGCATCCCACTTGTTGACGACGAGGATGACCGGACGGCCCTCTTCATGGGCGTAGCCGGCGATGTGGGCGTCCTGTGCGGTGGGACCTTCCAGCGCATCGATCACGACGACAATGATGTGGGCCATGTTGATGTGGCGGCGGGCCATCATGACGCTGAGCTTTTCGGCCATCTCGGTGGTCTTGCCCTTGCGGCGGATGCCGGCGGTGTCGACGAAGATGAAGTCCTGATCGTCGATGGTGACAGTCTCATCGACTGCGTCGCGGGTGGTGCCGGCGACGGGCGATACGATGGCGCGCTCGGTGCCCGTGAGTGTATTCAGAAGAGTGGACTTGCCTACGTTGGGGCGGCCAATGATAGCTACCTTGATCGGGCGTTTCGGCGGCTTTTCCTCGACCTCAGGACCTTCGGGGAAGTCGGCGGTAACGTGCTCAAGGAGATTGTCGATGCCGATGCGATGCTCGGCGGAGATCGCGATTACGGGGTCGAGACCAAGCACGTGGAAGTCGCTGGTGTTGACTGAAATCTTATCAACGTCGATCTTATTGACGGCGAGCGTGATGGGCTTGCCGAGGCGGCGGAGCATCTGGGCGAGATCGCGATCGGCTGAGGTGATCTCGGTGCGGCCATCGATTACGAAGACAATTTGAGTTGCTTCGTCGAAGGCTTTCTTCGCCTGTTTGAGGATGTTTGAAGGAATCAGATCGTCGTCATTGGGGATGATGCCTCCGGTGTCGATGACCTCGAAGTTACGATTGCGAAACTTTCCGACGCCGCGAATGCGGTCGCGCGTGATGCCCGGCTCATCTCCTACGATCGAGCGGCGGGTACCTGTTATTGCGTTGAATAGAGTGGACTTACCCACATTTGGCCGTCCAACGATGACGAGCGTGGGGGTGTCCGAACTATGAGCCATCCAACCCAAGGGTAGCAGTTTGGCAGGGCCGAACGAGCGAAAGGATAGCCTAACGTGCGATCCTATAGATTCCCACTCACATGCCTTTTTCACCTGACAAGATTAGAAACATCGCTATAGTTGCGCACGTTGACCATGGCAAGACGACGCTGGTTGACACCATGCTTCGGCAGAGCGGCATCTTCCGCTCGAACGAAGAACTTACCGATCGCGTAATGGATTCCAACGATTTGGAGCGCGAGCGCGGCATCACGATTCTCTCGAAGATTACCGGTATCCGTTACAAAGGCGTGAAGATCAATATCTGCGACACGCCCGGCCACAGCGACTTTGGCGGCGAAGTAGAACGCGCACTCAAGATGGTTGACGGCGTGATGCTGCTCGTTGATGCGAGCGAAGGTCCATTGCCGCAGACGCGCTACGTGTTGTCGAAAGCGCTTGAGGCACATCTTGCTCCGATCGTCGTGATCAACAAGATTGACCGCCCGGATGCGCGTGTGCAGGAAGTGTTGAACGAAGTCTATGACCTGTTCATCGATCTTGATGCGCAGGAGCACCAGCTTGATTTCCCGGTTGTGTATGCGATCGGCAAGCATGGCTTGGCGAAGATGACGATGGAAGAAGAAGCAACGACACTTGAGCCTTTGTTCGACACGATCGTCAAGCATATTCCGCCCCCGAAGGGTTCGTCCGAGGCGGAGTTGCAGATGCTGATCGCCAACCTTGACTATTCGGAGTACCTTGGACGCCTTGGCATCGGCCGTGTGTTTAACGGAACGCTGAAGAATGGTACGGATGTGAACATCGCCAAGATCGATGGCACGTTCCAGAAGACACGCATCACGAAGATGTACAGCTTCGAAGGCTTGAAGCGCGTCGATGAAACAGAGGCCTATCCGGGCGACATCATTGCCATCGCGGGTGTGGAAGGAATCACGATCGGCGAGACGGTTACGAGTCTTGAAAACCCGAAGCCGCTGCCGCGCATCCACATCGATGAGCCGACGATCGCGATGAACTTTACGATCAACACGTCTCCGTTTGTGGGACGTGAAGGCAGCCTTGTGACCTCGCGCAACATCAAGGACCGGCTTGATAAAGAGCTGCTGACGAACGTTGCTCTGCGCGTGGATGACACAGGCACGCCGGACAGCATGAAGGTGATGGGACGCGGCGAATTGCAGTTGGCGATCCTGATCGAGACGATGCGGCGCGAAGGCTATGAGCTACAGGTGTCCAAGCCCGAGATTGTTACGAAGACGATTGACGGCGTGCTCAAGGAGCCGCAGGAAATTCTGTTGATCGACTGCGCGGAAGCCTTTATTGGCGTGGTGATCGAGAAGATGGGCTACCGCAAGGGCAAGATGATGAAGATGGTGAACAACGGGAGCGGCCGCGTGCGGCTGGAATTCCAGGTGCCATCGCGCGGGCTGATCGGAATCCGCAACGAGATGCTGACGGAGACTCGCGGCACGGCGATCATGAACTCGCTGTTCAATGGGTACATGGACTGGCAGGGCGATATTCCGATGCGTCCGACGGGCGTGTTGATCTCTGACCGCACGGGCGTGACCACCGCGTTTGCGATCAATGCATTGCAGGAGCGCGGGGAGATCTTTGTCTCGCCGACGATGGAAGTTTACGAAGGGATGATCGTGGGTGAGAACTCGCGTGATTCCGATTTGACGGTGAACATTGTGCGAGAGAAGAAGCTGACGAACATGCGTAGCTCGTCGGCTGACGATGCGATCCGTCTGGTTCCGCCGAAGGTGATGACGCTTGAGCTGGCGATTGAATTCATCGAGATCGATGAGTTTGTCGAGATCACGCCGAAGTCGATCCGGATGCGCAAGAAGATACTCAAAGCGAATCAGCGTTGATAGAAACCCTCAAGGAAGCCCTGCGGGGTAGCCATCAGGACTTCACTGAGGGGAGTTTGAAGCGGGCGATTGCACTGCTGGCGATTCCGATGGTGCTGGAGCTCTCGATGGAGAGCCTGTTTGTGATCGTCAATATCTTTTGGGTGGCCGGGCTGGGCCCGGCCGCTGTGGCAACGGTTGGTTTGACCGAGGCGATGGAGACGATTGTCTTTGGCGTCGCGATGGGATTGTGCGCGGGGGCGACGGCGTTTGTGGCCCGTCGCATTGGTGAGAAGGATTCAGAAGGGGCGAGTGCTGCGGCTGGGCAGGCGATTCTGATTGGATTGTTTTTCAGTGTGGCGATTGGTGTGCCTGCTGCGTTGTGCGCCAAGACGATGTTGGCGTGGATGTCGCCAGATGCCGCGGTGGTGGAGAGCGGGTATGGGTACACGACGATCATGTTCGGTGGGACGTATTCGATCCTTCTGATCTTTTTGATCAATGCGATTTTTCGCGGGGCCGGAGATGCGGCGATTGCGATGCGGGTGTTGTGGATTTCAAATGCCGTGAACCTGGTGTTGGACCCTTGTCTGATCTTTGGCTGGGGACCATTTCCGGAGATGGGTGTGACAGGCAGCGCAGTGGCGACTACGTTCGGCCGCAGTGTGGGTGTCTGTTACCAGTTCTATCGGTTGTTCCAGCCTGGAGAAAGACTACAGGTGAGGTTGTGGCATCTGAGGCCCAACCCGAAATTGATGCTGGCGATGTTGAAGGTGAGCGCGCCGGCGATGTTGCAGTATTTGATTGGCACGGCGAGCTGGCTGATGTTGTCGCGGATTGTGGCGCAGTTTGGGAGCGTGGCGACGGCTGGTTACACGATTGCGATCCGGATCATCATCTTCACGATTTTGCCGAGTTGGGGATTGGGTGGTGCAGCGGCGACTTTGATGGGGCAGAACCTGGGGGCGGGTAAGCCCGAGCGGAGTGAGCGCGCGGTGTGGTTGTGCGGGTTCTACAACATGATTTTTCTTGGGCTGGTGAGCCTGGTGTTTATCTTCTTCAGCGAGGCGTTGATTCGGTTCTTTACGAACGATGAAGCAGTGGTGGCGGTGGGCAAAGATGCGCTGCGGCTGATCTCATATGGGTATCTGCTTTATGCCTATGGGTTGGTGATTGTGCAGTCGTTCAACGGGGCGGGCGATACGATTACGCCGACGATGATCAACGTGTTCTGCTACTGGATCTTTCAATTGCCGGTGGCGCACTGGATGGCTGGTTGGATGGGGCCGAATGGGGTGTTTGTAACCGTGACGATGACGGAGAGTCTGCTGGCGGTGTGTGGGATTTTGGCGTTCCGGATGGGGCGCTGGAAGACAGTCAAGATCTAGTTGAGGTGCAGGTAACTGCTCGACTCGATGCGCAGGCCCGTGCCGCAACCGGGTGAGAAGCGAGCGCCACAATTGGCGGCTCGCTTGAAAGTGATCCGACCCGGCAATGGAGGAAGCGGGTCCGGCATGCGGACATTGAATTGATAGACGCCGATCGTGCCAGGGGCGAGCCCGGCGAACTCGAGATCGAGCTGCTGCTCGGATATGACGGTTTCAAGTATGGCGCGGAACTTCCAGAGATCGAGGCCCACTATCAGTGTTGATAGTTTGACCAGGGGATCGGATGGAGAGGGCACACCGGAAGTTTGTTGGACTGTGACGCTGCCAAAGTTAGTGCCATAGAGGATGATGGCTTCGCCGGCTTTGGGAGGATCGAAGGCGGTGACGGGGCGGTAGTCGAGCGCATGCTGGGCGATAGGGAAGAGTTGGCCCCAAGGGGACAATGCAGTGGGCAAGTCCGCGCTTTGAGCGCCCTGGATCAGACGGGGGGCAGCAGAGACTTCGTAGGGAACCTGGAAGTTGATCTGCTGATAGGACTGGTTGGCCTCGCGAACATTCTTGATGGCGAGCAGCGGCGCATCGACTGAACCAAAGTTGATGCGGACTCCCGCAATGGTGGTCGGCAGTGGCGTCGTGGTGGGGGTGATGAGTCCATCGATGCCGGTGAGGCCAGTGCAGTAGAGGGTGGCGAGCCCGCCGGCAGCAGGCAAGCCTGAAGCGCCTAGCGAGGTTTCGACTCGAAGGATTTCGATCTGGGCGAGGGCGGAGGTGGCAACCAGCAGAAGGATGAGAGCACTATGAAGAAGCTGAGTGATCATGGCTTCACAATAGCAAGGGCGGGAGGATTACCAGTTGCGAAGTGTGGTGGCGATCAGGTCTTCGACCTTGGCGATGACCTCGGGGTCGAATTCCATTTTGAGGTGAGGGTTGAGGATGAGGCGGTGCACGAGTGGCATGGCGGTGGTGTCGAGGATTTTGTCTTTGGGGTAGTGGTAGCGCCAGTTGCCGATGATGCGGGTTTGTTTTGGGTTTTCCGGTTTGATTTTTGATTGACCGCGGATGGGGCCGAAGTCGTGTTGGTAGAGATTGGCGGCTTCTTTAACGTTGGACGGGATCTTGCCATCGCGCAGGCCGACGCTGTCGATTTGGATATTGAGGCGAACGGGGACGTGTTGTTTTTTTAGCCAGCGGCAGAGATCGATCGTGGAAGCGCCGCCCCAGGATTGGCCGTAGAGGATGATGCGGGCCTGGGCGCGTTCTGGATCGCTGAGCTTGCCATCGCGGTCGGTGTCGATGGCTTGGGTGATTAAGGATTTGGCGGTCTTGAGGTCGTGGTTGCCTACGGTGTGGAAGTAGGCATTGTCGAAGCCCTGTTGTTCGAGGCGGTCAGCGATGCGGCGGGTGATGGTCCAGGGGGCCTGGGCTGGCTCAAAGCCACCGGCGATTCCGAGCACGAGGGTCTCGGCGTTGGCGGTAATTGCAAACGCAAAAATGAGCCCGCGCAGGAGGAGGAGCGCGGGCTCTGGGGATACACAAGGAGTTGTCTTATTGCCTGATCTCATTTGCCCTTACGGGGATGCCAGGATTTACTTTTCAACAGTCAGGTGATTGGTGACGCTGAAGACACCAGAGACCTGATTGGCGAACAGCCCTGCCAGATTTTTGTCCATCTCGTTGATGACAACGCCCGCTAGGGTGACGTTACCATTCTTGACGAGGATGCGAACGGGTGGGATGGCGCCCATGGTGTAGCGGCCTAGAGAGGCTTGGCTAAAAATCGTGCGGTACAGAGCGATGCGGAGCCGGTCGTCAAAGGGAGACAGCGGAAGGACCTCGATGTTGTTGACAACTTCTTCGATGCCTGCGATGTTCTTGACAACGCTGGCCGCTGAGCTGGCTAGCACGGGTCGAGTGACTTGACCGGTAAGGACTACTTTTCGGCCCTGCATGGAGTAAGCGAGGTTATCGAAGACTCCGTAGAAGGGGAGAGTTACAAGTTCTTTCCGGATTGTATTGGCCAGCCGCTGCTCGTTGGTTTGCACAGCGGGTAAGCCTGCGCTAACGAGTGGAGAGGTGGCCAGGAGCGTTGCAAATGCTGCTGTAAACAGTGTTGATTTCATTTTTTCCTTGGCCTTTCTTACTACCTGTCCAATTGGATGCAAGGTGAATGGCGGACGTTTCGGAAATCGGTGGGGGTGGCAAGTGGAGTATTCGGAGTTATCGGATCGGTTGAAGAAACGCTTAGCAAGGCATGCGAAGGAGCGGCTGATACAATCCGGGTATGATGCCGGTTGCTGTCACTGCTGAACACGGCCATGCGAGGGTTGATGCGCGAAGTTTGGCGATGCATCGGGCCATAGCGGAGAAGCTGCGTGTTCGCCCGGAATTGATGGACGTGGCTTTCGATAATCTTCGTCGGTGGGCGGAGGGGGCGGGACGTTCGCAGCCCTATCTGGATGCTTGGGATAAGTTGCTTTCCAGACCGTTGGGTGAAGTGTTGGCGCTGATTGTGGAGGATAGCGAAGCAATGCGAGCGATGAGGCAGACGAGTCCGTTTGCTGGAGTGTTGAGCCCGAAGGAACGATGGGAGATCTATGACGCGTTTGCAATTGGAGCACGTGATCCGGGCAGCGGGGATGATCGCTCAAGACGATGACATCGTTGTGATTGGGAGTCAGGCGATTTTGGGTCAGTTTCCGGATGCCCCTGAGGCGTTGTTGGTCTCTCGCGAGGCGGATGTTTATCCGAAGTCCCATCCTGAGCGGGCGGATCTGATTGACGGGTCGATTGGGGAGGGTTCGCCGTTTGAGCGGGAGTATGGCTATTTTGCACACGGCGTTGGTCCGGAGACCGCCGTGCTGCCAGAAGGTTGGGAAGAACGGTTGGTCCTGATAGCTGGACCCAATACCAGGTCAGTCAAAGGGTGGTGTTTGGAAGTGCATGATTTGACCATCGGAAAGCTTGTTGCTGGCAGAGAGAAAGATCTCAATTTTGCAGAGGTTGTCGCCCGGAATGCGATGGGACGAGTTGACGTGTTGCGTTCACGGCTGGAATGCACCGAGTTGGCCCCAGAGGTGCGGCCACTGGTTGCGGCGAGGATAGAAAGAATCTTTGGTGCTGCCTAGGCGGATTTGATTTCGGTCCAGAGGCGGTCGCGGAGGCGTTGGGTGGGGCCGGAGGCGGTGCGGAACCACTCGCCGCGTTCAATGACTTGTTCGTTGGTGCTTGCGCAGGGACTGGAGGCTCGGCTGGTGGCGCTGTTGGCTTTCGCTACTTCGGGGCGGTAGAGGTAGTTTACGAAATCGTGTGCTAAGTCTTTGCGGCGGCTTTCGGCCAGGATCGCTACGCAGTCGCAGTAGAGGGAGTAGCCCTCGGCCGGGTTTACGAAGTGCAGTTGTGGGGCGTTGTCGATCGTGAGTTGAGCGCTGCCTTGCCAGAGTTGGGCCGCGAGGACATCGCCTGAGGCGACTTGGTCTCGCACCTCAGTGTTGAGATAAGCACGAAGGACTTGCTTCTGGTCTATGGCTAGTTTTTGGGCTTTTCGCAGTTCATTGGGATCATCGGTATTGATGGAATGGCCGAGGATCTTGAGACAGGCGGCGAAGACTTCGCTGGGCTCGTCGAGCATCGTGACTTTGCCCTTGTAGGCGGGGCTCCAGAGATCGTTCCAGTTTGTGATCTTCGCAGCCTTGGGGCAGAGGATGCCGCAGCAGGACCAGAGGTAGGGGAGGCTCCACTCTAGAGTTGTGTCCCAGGCTGGTTTCTGGAAGCGCGCGCTCAGGTATTTGAGGTTCGGGAGTTTGTTGTGGTCTAGCGGGGTGAGCAGACCCATCTCGTGCATGGGAAAGACCAGGCGGTTTTCTGGGAAAACGACGTCCCAACCCGAGTTGCCGGACATGGTTTTGGCGATCGTCTCTTCGCTGCCTTCGATGACGGCTGAGTAACGGACGTGGACGTTGAATTCCTTCTCGAAGTTGGGGACCGTTTCTTTGGCGATGTAGTCGGAATAGTTGATGACGTTGAGGCGGGGTTTGGTGTTGGCTGTGCAGCCGGCGAGGCCGGTGAGGGCCATGAAGAAGTGGCGGCGCTTCATGACTTCTGCTCCAGGCGCTGCGAGATCACGATGAGGATGCCTAGGCCGAAGACGATGATGGTTGAGATGGCGTTGACGGCGGGGTTAACGCCTCTTCTCGCCATGCCGTAGATGATCATCGGCAGAGTTTCTGAGTCGACTCCGGCGACCAGGCTGGTGATTACGTAGTCGTCGAGCGAGGTGGTGAAGGCTAGCAGGGCGGCGGCGATGATTCCGGGCTGGAGCATTGGGAGGGTTACGTATCGAAAGGCTTGCCAAGGGGTAGCGCCGAGGTCGGCGGCCGCTTCTTCGAAGGAGTTGTCCATGGTGCGGAGTCTGGCGAGGATCACCATCACGACGTAGACGAGGCAGAAGCTGACGTGAGCGAGCACGACTGTGTGCATGCCGAGCTGGAGGCGGAGAACACGGAAGATGATCTGGAACAGGGCGAGCAGGGAGATGGCAGTGACGATCTCGGGGGTGACGAGAGAGACCGAGAGGCTGGCGGTGATCCAGCGCGCCTTGCGCTTCCAGAGGGCGTAGGCAGCGAGAGTGCCGATGACGGTGGACAGGATCGTTGCGAAAGTGGCGATCAGGAGGCTGTTGATGGTGGCCTCGACTAACGCCGAGTCGGCTAGGGCGGCCCTGTACCAGGTGAAAGAGAAGCTCTCCCAATGGGTGAGTCTGGAGCTGTTGAAGCTAAAGATGGCGAGGACCAAGAGCGGTAGATGGAGGAAGGCGTAGACGGCTGTGGCGTAGAGGCCGAGGGCGGTGGGCCTCATATTACGTCCTCCCCATTGCGGGTGACGGCGAATAAGCCAACGAGGACGATGGCCATGAGGATGAGCGAGGCTGCTGCGCCGAAGGGCCAGTCTCTGGCGGTGGTGAATTGGTTCTGGACGAGGTTGCCGATCAGGATAGTGCTGCCTCCGCCCAGGAGGTCGCTGGTGAGATAGGTGCCGAGGCTTGGTACGAAGACGAGGAAGGCGGCGGCCTTGAGGCCGGGGGCAGAGACGGGAATGATTACTTTGGCGAAGGTCTCCCAAGGTTTGGCTCCGAGGTCGGCGGCGGCTTCAACCAGAGCATAGTCGAGGCGTTCGAGTGTTGAATAGATGGGGAGGATGGCTAGCGGGAGGCTGCAATAGACCAGGCCGAGGAGGACTGCGCCGTGGTTGTAGAGAAGCGGCAGGGGTTCGGTGATGAGGCCCGTGGCGAGGAGGATGGTGTTGAACAGGCCTGTGTCTCTGAGCAGGAAGACCCAGGCGTAGGTGCGGACGAGGAAGCTGGTCCAGAAGGGGAGCATTACAAGTTGGAGGTAGAGGCCGCGGTGTCTGCCTGATCTTGTGAGGAACCAGGCCAGCGGGAAGCCGAGGATCAGACAGAGGATGGTGGTTTCTCCCGCGATCCAGAAGGAGCGGAGGAGGATTTGACCGTAGAGGGGGTCGAGGAAACGCCGGTAGTTTTCGAGGGTGAGGGGGAGGCCCTGGCCGCCGTAGGGACCGCGGGTCATGAGGCTGTAGGCGAGGACGATCGCCATCGGAACGAGGAAGAGTGCGATGGTGACCAATGCGGCTGGGGCGAGGAAGATGCGCCTGAGTGTCATGAGAAGTGAAGCTCGTCTTCGGGGTTCCACCAGAGCTGGACGCGGTCGCCTGGGGAGTGGGAGCGCTCGAAGCGGGAGACCTCGACGGTGATGGTTTCGCCGTTTGGCATCTTGGCGGCGACGTGGATGCAGTTGCCGAGGAAGGTCGAGTCGAGGACGGTGGCGGGGATCGATTTGACGTTTGGCGGCGGATCGTTGGGGGTGATTCTGGTCGCCTCGGGGCGGAGGCCGAAACCTTCGAGCCAGTTCATTGCGCCGAGAAACTGGGCGACGAAGCGGGTGGTGGGTTTGAGGTAGATTTCGTGAGGGGTGCCGGTTTGCTCGACCTTGCCTTTGTTCATCACAGTGATTCGGTCGGCGAGGGTGAGGGCTTCTTCCTGGTCGTGGGTGACCATGAGGAAGGTGATGCCTACGCGCCGCTGGAGTGCTTTGAGTTCGATGCGGACTTGCTTGCGGAGGTTGGGGTCGAGGGCGCTTAGGGGTTCGTCGAGGAGGAGGACGGCGGGGGCGAGTGCGAGGGATCTAGCGAGGGCGGCGCGTTGTTTTTCGCCTCCTGAGAGTTGCGTGGGGAGGCGGTCCTCTTTGCCTTTTAGCTGTACGAGGTCGAGGACTTCGGCGACTTTGGCAGGGATGTTGCCGGGGCTTTGTTTGCGTTTGAGGCCGAATTCTACGTTCTGGCGGACGGTGAGGTGGGGAAAGAGAGCGTAGCTCTGGAAGACGGTTGAGACGTTGCGCTCGTAGGGCGGGAGGCTGGCGACGTTTTGGCCTTCGAGCAGGACTGTGCCTTCGGTGGGGATTTCGAAGCCGGCAACCATGCGCAAGGTTGTGGTTTTGCCGCAGCCGGATGGGCCGACGAGGGCGTGGAATTCACCGGGGGGGATGCTCAAGTTGACGTTGTCAACGGCGCGGTGGGAGGGGAATACTTTGGAGACGCCCGTAAGCGTGAGGACATCGGCCATTGTTGTGAATCGTAACGCAAAAGGCCCGTGCGGGGCGGGCCTTTTGTTGCTGTGATCGCTCTGGCTTGCTTAGCTGTTAAAGCGAGTGTCGGCTTCGACCCAATTGACCGCGTTCCACCAGGAAGCGATGTATTCGGGGCGGCGGTTTTGATACTTCAGGTAGTAGGCGTGCTCCCAGACGTCGAGGCCGATGATGGGGAACTTGCCGTCCATCGCGGGGTTGTCCTGATTGGGGGTGGAGGAGATTTCGAGCTTGCCGTCAGCGGTCTTTGAGAGCCAGGCCCAGCCGGAGCCGAAGCGAGTGGTGGCGGCTGCGGCGAATTTCTCTTTGAAAGCATCGAAGGAGCCGAAGGTGGCGTCGATGGCTTCAGCGAGCTTGCCGGTGGGGGTTCCGCCGGCGCCGGGGGCCAGGATGGTCCAGAACAGGGAGTGGTTATAGTGGCCGCCTCCGTTGTTGCGAACCGCCGCCTTGATGGCGTCTGGAACGATAGCGAGGTTATCGGCAAGGAGCTCGTCGATGGTCTTGCCGGCGAGGTCGGGGGCGGATTCAAGGGCCTTGTTCAGGTTGGTGACGTAAGCATTGTGGTGCTTGCCGTGGTGGATCTCCATCGTGGCTGTGTCGATGTGTGGTTCGAGTGCGTCGTGCGCGTAAGGGAGTGTGGGTAGTGAGAATGCCATAAGTTTCTGATTGTTCCTATTCACATTTTAGATGGCACAATAGGATTTATGTCTCAACTTCTTGCCGGGAAAACGGCGATTATTCTTGGTGTCGCCAATAAGTGGAGCATTGCTTATGCGATCGCAGAGTCGTATCGACGCGAGGGGGCCCGGTTGATTCTGACCTATCAGGGCGAACGGCAGAAGGGGACGGTTGAGGATCTGGGTAAGGAGTTGGGGGCGTCGCTGGTGTTGAATTGCGATGTCACGAAGGAAGATGAGCTGGCGGCGCTGGTAGTGGCGCTGAAGGACGAGCGGTTGGATGTGGTGGTGCATTCGATTGCCTTTGCCAATCGCGAGGATCTGAGCCGGCCGTTTCTTGAGACGTCGCGGGATGGATATTTGCTGGCGATGGAAGTGTCGAGCTACTCGCTGGTGAGTGTGTCGCGGGCGCTGGCGCCTTTGATGACGGCGGGCGGGTCGATCATGACGCTTACGTATTTGGGTAGCGTGCGGGTGGTGCAGAATTACAACGTGATGGGTGTGGCCAAGGCGGCGCTGGAGGCGTGTGTGCGGTATCTGGCGAGCGAGTTGGGCGCGCGGAACATTCGCGTGAATGCGATTTCGGCGGGGCCGATCAAGACGGCGAGTGCGCGGGCGGTGAAGGATTTGACGAACGTGCTGGATACGGTGGCGGCGATGTCACCGTTGCGGCGCAGGACGGAAACGCCTGAGGTGGGGGATACGGCGGCGTTCCTTGGTAGTGACCTTGGACGGGGTGTGACTGGGAATGTGATTTATGTCGATGCCGGGTTCCAGGTGATGGCGCTGAAGTCGCCGGAATAGCGGCACATGGAGCGGCACAGGGAGCGGCACAGGAAGCGGCACAAGAATTATGGTGTGGCGTTGTAATTTGCTGTTAGAATTGGTTTTAGGTGTGATGTGGAAACGGCAAAAAAAGCGGCACGGGAAGCGGCATGGAATGCGGAGCCGGAGACGGTGAAAACACGGCTCCGGTCTGCTGGCTCGCTGGCTGGAGGCGGGATGACGCCGATGCTTCCCGCCGAGGGTAATCCGGAGATCGAAGAGCGGGCTTTTGAGTTGACTTGCGCGGCAAGCGCTTTTTCCGGACATATCCCCGTCGAGAATCAACTCATGATGGGCGAGATGGTGCGGTCGATGAACTGCTACTACTCGAATCTCATCGAGGGGCATCATACGCATCCGCGTGACATCGATACCGCGCTGGCGAAGGATTATTCGCGGAAGCCGGAGAAACGGAACCTGCAATTGGAGGCGGCGGCGCACATCCACTTGCAGGGCCTGATCGATGAAGGACGCGACTTGCGGGTAGCGCCGGCGAGCGGAGAGTATGCGCGCTGGCTGCACCGCGAATTCTGCCTGCACCTGCCGCCGGAACTGTTGACGGTAGAGAACCCGGAGACGGGAGAGCGCAAGACGGTGATTCCGGGAGAGTTCCGGGATGGCGGCGTCGCCGTGGGCCGGCATATTCCGCCGAGGGCGGATGAACTGGCAGATTATCTGAAGCGCTTTGAGGAGGCTTATGATCCGGCAAAGTTGCCGGGGACTCGCTATGTTGTGGCGCTGGGCGCGGCACACCACCGCTTTGCGTGGATCCATCCGTTCTATGACGGCAATGGACGCGTGGTGCGGCTGATGTCGCATGCCATGTTGCTGCGCTGCGGATTGGGCAGCAGCATGTGGAGTGTAGCGCGTGGACTGGCTCGGTCGGTCGACCGTTATAAGGAGTTGCTGGCGGCGGCCGATGAACCGCGCTACAACGACTACGACGGGCGAGGCGTGCTGAGCGAGCGGGCGCTCGTAGAGTTTTGCCTCTATTTTCTTGAGACGGCGATCGATCAGGTGAAGTTCATGTCCGGGCTGCTCGATCCGGCCAGATTAATGGACAGGATCGAGGTTTGGTCCCGGGCCGAGATTGCGGCTAAAAGGCTCGAAAAGGGGAGCTTTTCGATTCTGCGCGAGGCTTGGTACCGGGGTTCGGTCGAGCGCGGACGTGTGCCTGAAATTGCGAATGTGAAAGAGCGGCAGGGGCGGGAAATCGTCTCACGTTTGGTGGAGTTGCGCGTCTTAAAATCGGAGTCGCCCCGTGGGCCGCTGCGTCTGCACGTACCGATTGATGTAGTGGAAGCGTGGTTTCCGGGATTATATCCGCCGTTTGCGAAGATGCCGGAGACCGGGGCAAGGGTTTACCCGGGTATGATGTAAGTTCACCCTAATAGTTAGAAGGCAAATCACTTTATGATTCAGGTCGAAGGATTGACGAAGCGCTATGCGCGCAACGTCGCGGTCGATCATGTTTCCTTCTCTGTCGAGAAGGGGCAGATCGTTGGATTTCTAGGGCCAAATGGCGCTGGAAAGACCACGACGATGAGGATGTTGACGTGTTTCATGCCACCCACGGAGGGTACGGCGACGATCGCGGGTTTCGATGTCATCAAGCAGCCGCTCGAAGTAAAAAAGCGGATTGGCTACCTGCCGGAAACGCCTCCTCTTTACCCGGATATGGAAGTGGGCGAGTATTTGCAGTTTGTCGCCCGCATTAAGGGGATTCCGGAAAAGGAAGTGCTGAAGCGCAGCGAAGAAGCGGCGGCGCGGTGCTTTGTGAAGGACGTTTGGGGCAAGCTGATTGGCAAGCTTTCGAAGGGTTACCGGCAGCGCGTTGGGCTGGCGCAGGCGATCATCCACAACCCGGAAGTGTTGATTCTAGACGAGCCGACGAGCGGGTTTGACCCGAAGCAGATTTTGGAGACGCGCGATCTGATCAAGAGCCTGGCTGGCGATCACACGATCGTGCTGAGCACGCACATCCTGCAGGAAGTGAAGGCAATGTGCGAGAGCCTCGTCATCATCAACAAGGGAAAGATTGCGACTTCGGGCCGGCTTGAGGATTTGACGCGGCGCAATGGCGCGGTGCTGGAAGTGTCCGTGCCGACCGGGGCTACGGAAGCGAGTGTTTTGACTGAGCCGTTTTCGTCGATTTCGGGAGTGACGGCAGTGACCGCTACCGATGATGGCGGGCTGTGGCGGATCGATGTCGATACGGAAACGAATGAAGATTTGAGGCCGCGTTTGGCGTCGATTGCTTTAGGCAAGGGCTGGAATCTGTATCGTCTCGATGCGGCGGCGGTGAGCCTGGATGATATGTTCCTGCGGCTTACGGGCGCAGTCGAGGGAAGCGCAGTGGAGGAAGTGCAGTAATGAGAAACGTGATTACGATTGCGCGCAAGGAATTGAATTCGTATTTTCAATCGCCCATTGCTTATGTGTTGATTGGGGCTTATGCGGCGATGTTCGGGTACTTCTTCTGGTCGCTGGTTTACTTCTTTGTGCGGGCCAGCATGCAGGCACAGATGACGGGCCGGACGATGCCGATGAACCTGAATGAGCTGGTGATCCGCAACCTGCTTGGCAACGTCGGAGTGTTGTGTTTGTTCATGATCCCGATGCTGACGATGCGATTATTTGCCGAGGAAAAGAGCCGGGGGACGATGGAGTTGTTGCTGACTTCGCCCTTGAGGGACTGGGAGATTCTGCTGGGTAAGTGGATCGGCGCGGTAGGGATGTATGCGAGCCTGCTGCTGTTTTCGGGTTTGAATCTGGTGTTTCTGTTCGCTTATGGAAAGCCGGACTGGAAGCCACTGGCTGTCGGGTATCTGGGCCTTTTGTTGCAGGGAGCGGCGATGTTGGCGCTGGGGATGTTCCTGTCATCGATTACGCAGAATCAGATCGCGGCGGCGTTCAGCACGTTTGTGCTGCTGTTGATGCTTTGGATCTTTGAGTGGATGTCGAATATGGATCAGAACATGCTGACCGAGGTATTGACCTATATGTCGCTGTTGCGGCATAACGAGTCGTTTATCAAGGGGGTGCTCGACCTGAAGGACACGCTGTATTACCTGAGCGTGAGCTTCCTTGGGTTGTTCCTGACCGCGCGTTCACTCGAATCATTGCGGTACCGGGGCTAAGGAGACAGATACTGCCATGAATGCACGCCAACAAAAATACAGTCTTTATTCGACCGCCTATGTGGTGGTGATTATCGCGGTGCTGGGCATTGCGAATTATCTTGCGAACAAGAACAACAAGACGTTCGATACGACTTCAAACAAGCGGTATAGCCTTTCTGACCAGACGGTGAAGATTGTCAAGGGCTTGTCAAAGGATGTTCAAATCACTTACTGGGATAACCAGGAAGGGTTTGGGCCGGCCAAGGATCTGTTGAGCCAGTACACTACGCTGTCTTCGAAATTGAAGGTGGAGTATGTGGATGCGATCAAGAAGCCGGCGCTAGCTCGCGCTGCCGGGATCACCAATCTGGGCACGATCATTGTGGAATCCGGGCCGAAGAAGGAAGAAGCCAAGGGGATGACCGAAGAACTGGTCACCAGCGCGCTGGTGCGCGTGTTGAAGGGCACGGAGCGGACAGTTTGCTTTGTGCAGGGCGGTGGCGAGAAGGAACTTGAGAAGAGCGCTCGCGACGGCTACACGGCTGTCAAAGAGACCGTTGAGAAGGATAACTACAAGGTTCAAACTGTGAACCTGCTCGAGAATGCGGCGATTCCGGCGACTTGTACGGTGCTGGTGGTTCCCGGGCCGAAGTTCGACTACCCTCCGGCGGCTGTTGAAGGGTTGAAGAAGCACGTGGAAGGCGGCGGTAAGGCATTGTTCATGCTGGACCCTCCGTTCAACGTCGATAAGTTGAAGATCGCAGAAAACAAGGCGCTGACCGATGTGTTGGCCGGTTGGGGCGTGACCCTGAACAAGGATCTGGTGGTTGATCTGAGCCGCGTGGGCCAAATGATGGGCGGCGCAGTGTTGGCCAACAAGTTTGAATCTCATGCGATTGTGCGCGAGATGTCAGGCCGTCCGGTGGTGATGGCGTTCCCGAGATCGATGGATGGCAAGAACGGCGACAAGACTACGGTTGAGAAGCTATTTTCGTCGCTGTCTTCGAGCTTTGCGTTGACTGATTTGAGCAAGGCGGAAATCGACCCGGATCCGGCAAAGGACAAGCAAGGGCCGTTTACGATGGCCGTAGCTGGAAGTTACAAGACCGGCGTTGAAAACAAGGATGGCCGGTTTGTGGTGGTCGGCAATTCGAGCTTCATCGACAACGGAAGCATACAGTTGTACGGGAACGCGGATCTGTTTCTGAACATGCTGGCCTGGTTGAGCGCGGATGAGGATTTGATCTCGATCCGGCCGAAGGATCCAGAGGATCGACGGATTCAACTTGAGCAAGGGCAATTGAACACGGTGATTATCGTCAGCCAGTTTGTGCTGCCGCTGATCGCACTCGGCGCCGGCATTTTGATCTGGCGCAAGCGCCGCTAAGGAGATAGAAAGCCGATGCAGGTTCGGGGTTTATTGATTGCAGTGAGCGTGCTGGCTTTGTTGTCCGGCGCGCTTTGGTGGACGAACAAGAATCCTGAGGATCCGACCAAGAAGGAAGGCGCAGCGAAGACGGAACCACTGGTGACGCTGGCGCAGGCGGAGCTAGTTGAAGTGACCGTGACCCGCAAAGGCGAAGCGCCGCTGGTGTTGCGCAAGAATGCCGGTAGCGGGAACTGGGAGATGGCGGTGAGCCCGGCGTTGCCCACGAGCAGCACCGATGCGATGGATGTGGTGAGCAATGCGGCGACCGTTACCAGCGATCAGGTGGTGGATGAGAATGCCACGGACCTGATCCAGTATGGGCTTGAGCCGGCGCAGGTGACCTTGCGGGTGAAGGACAAGGCCGGCAAGACGCAGGAATTGCTGGTGGGCGATCAGACGCCGGTCGGCATGAAGTATTACGTGCGGCGACCCAATGAGAAGAAGGTCTTTGCGATTGCCCAGAACTACAAGATGGGCTTTGACAAGACCGTCAATGATCTTCGCGACAAGCGGCTGTTGGTCGTGGATGAAGCGAAACTGGCGCGGGTTGAGGTGGTGCGCAAGTTGGAGAGCTTTGAGTTTTCCAAAGGCGGCCAGGGGTTGTGGCAGATGGTGAAACCCCAGGCTTATCGCACCGATGCCGTGGTGGTGGACGACCTGTTGAACAAACTGAAGGACGCCAAGTTTGAGACGGCGACAGCCGAGGATGTGGTGAAGAAGAACGCGGCAGGGTTTGCAGCGGGTACGTTGGCTGGTACGTTGCGTCTTACTGATTCAGGCGGGACCAAGCAATTGGAGATTCGAAAGTCGAAGGACAACGAGTACCTTGCGAAGTCGAGCATGGTGGACGGCGTTCACAAGGTGAGCGAGGAACTGGGTAAGAGTTTTGAGAAGGCTTTGAATGATTACCGCAGCAAGAAGCTGATGGATTTCGGGTTTGAAGATCCGGCCAAGATTGTGGTTGAGTCCGCGGGCAAGACGAACATGCTCGAGCATAAGGGCGAGGACTGGATCTGGAACGGCAAGAAGGCCGATGCCAGCACTGTGACCGCTTTCATTGAGGGCTTGCGTGGCCTTACTGCTTTGACCTTTGTCGAGAAGAAGTTCACAACTCCTTCCTTTACGGTCTCAGTGACGCACCGGGACGGCAAGACGGTTGAGAAGTTGGTGGTGTCCAAGGTGGGCAATTATCAATACGCGCAGAGAGCGGGCGAGACGGGCGAGTATGAAGTGGACCCGAAATCGACGACCGATCTCGAAGCTGCGATGGCGAAAATCAAGGAAGCCGGCGCGGCCAAGAAATAGCGCTCACCCCGAAATTGCGTGCGCTCTACACGGATTTATACCAACTGACGATGGCTGCCGGCTATTGGATGGCCGGCAAGGTGGACGAGACCGCGACGTTCGAGTTGTTTGTGCGCCGGCTTCCTCCGAGGCGTGACTATCTGGTGGTTTGCGGACTGGAGCAGGCGCTTGAGTATCTGGCCGGACTGCGGTTTCAGGATCGCGAGATTGAGTATTTGCGGGGGCTGCCTCAGTTGGCTGGTGCGCCTGAGGGGTTTTGGGATTATCTGTCGGAATTCCGGTTTCGCGGGGATGTATTTGCAGTGCCTGAGGGGACGGTGATGTTCCCGGGTGAGCCGCTGTTGACAGTGCGGGCTTCGCTGATTGAGGCGCAGATTCCAGAGACGTATTTGCTGAGTACGATCGGCTTTCAGACCGTGATTGCCAGCAAAGCCGCTCGTATCCTGAATGCCGCGGCGGGGCGGGATGTAGTGGAGTTTGGCAGCAGGCGGGCGCATGCACCGGAGGCGGGGTGTCTGGCAGGGCGGGCGGCGTTTGTGGCGGGGTGTGCAGGGACCAGCAACGTTGAAGCGGGGATGCGGTTTGGAGTGCCCGTGTTCGGGACGGCTGCGCATAGCTGGGTGCTGAGCTTCGAGCAGGAGCGGGAGGCGTTCCGGCGGCTGCAGGAGTTGCTGGGTGGACGAACGGTGCAGTTGATTGATACCTACGATACGACCGAGGGGGCGAGGCTGGCTGCGGAGTTGGGGAGGCCGCTTTTGGGGGTGAGGCTGGATAGCGGTGATTTGTTGAAGCTTTCGCTCGAGGTGCGCGGCATTCTGGATACGGCAGGGATGCAGGACGTGAAGATTATGGCCACCAATGACCTCGATGAGGACACGATCGGCGCGCTGGTGGCTGCGGGGGCGGCGATTGACATGTTTGGTGTGGGGACGAGCCTCGCGACGAGCTTCGATGCGCCGGCGCTTTCCGCCGTCTATAAGCTGGTTGAAATTGAAGGCCGTTATCCGGCGAAGCTGAGCGAGGGAAAGGTAACGCTGCCCGCTGCCAAGCAAGTGTTCCGGTTTGAGGATCTGGATGTGGTGGGTTTGCAGAGCGATCCAACGCCGACGGGAAGCGAGCCGCTATTGCGTGAGGTCGTGTCCGATGGCGTGGCGATTCAGGGACAGCGAACATTGAGCGAAGTACGCGATTATGCCAAGTCGCAAATTGCGAAATATGGGCATAAGGGGCGTCGAGTGGAATTGAGCGCATCTTTGCTGGACTTGTCAGCGTCCAAAGAGCAGTGAGTGAAAACTGTATATATCGACGTGGATACTCAGTTGGATTTCGTTTTCCCCGCAGGTTCTCTCTATGTTCCTGGGGCGGAAAAGATTCTTGGCCGGGTAGGTGAGCTAAACCGCGAGGCAATTGCCGCGGGATATTTATTGGTGGCGACGATGGACGCGCACATCGAAAATGACCTGGAGTTCCAGAGTTGGCCTCACCATTGTGTAGCGGGTAGTCTGGGGCAACGAAAGCCGGAGCAAACGCTTACCATGGGCGCACACGTGATTGAGAAGCAGAGCGTGGATTGTTTTACGAATCCTCGCCTTGGAGCTTTGCTCAACGAGCATGGTGTGACCGAAGCAGTGGTCTATGGAGTGGTGACAGAGATCTGTGTGCAGAATGCAGCGTACGGGCTTCTGAAGCGTGGCATCCATGTCAGAATCGTGGCGGATGCCGTGAAGGAATTGGACACAAACGCCCGCGACCTCTTTTTTGCAGAGGTTCGGGCTCGTGGAGGAAGTATTTCCTAGGCCGCAGTCACAGCTTCGGCAGGTATTTCCAACGGTGGGGCCATGCCCCAAAGGCGCTCGAGATCGTAAAAGCCGCGGGCTTCGACACTAAAGATATGGATCAAGAAATCACCATAATCCATGAGGATCCAATTCGCAGACTGATAGCCTTCGGTGCTGACGGGCTTGTAACCCAACATGGCGAGTTGTTCGCCAATCTCATCAGCGATGGCATTATTCTGTCTGGGGTTTGTTCCGGAACAAATGACGAAGAAATCCGTAAAACTGGATATCTCCGAAATGTTGAGGACTTTGATGTCGAGGGCTTTTTTGGACTCGGCAGCACGGACGGCCGCGAGAATTTCGGGGGGGATCGATGAAAGGTTATTGCTCAAATTTGCTCCGTGTAATCTGGGCTCTTGAGCGGCAGAATACTACACTAATGATAGTGCGTCAAAGCTTTTTGTGTCTCTGTATTGTTACTTTCGCGGCTGTCTATGGGATGGCGGCGGAGCCGTTTGCTGTTCAGAAGGCTCGTTTGGAGCTGGAAAAGGTAAAGGAACTGGCGGCGATTGGTGTGGTTTCGAAGGTGCGGCTGGTTCAGTCTGAGGAGAAGCTGGAGGACGCCCGGGACGAAGATACGTTGAGCCGGTTGCTTTACGGACGAGTGGGTGTGGAAGATTTAAGCGAAGAGCAAACGAAGGAGTTGGTTGCGGCGGCGGAGCGGCGAGTGGCGCGTGTGGCTATGCAGTATCAGAGCCAAAAGGGTCTGGTGGAGCAGGGTGTGGTTCCGAAGGGACAGGTTGAGGAGTTGGAGCGGCTCTTGGCTGATCGTCGGCTTGGACTGCAATTAGCGGAAGGGCGGGCAAAGATCTTTGAGGATTTTCTGAATATGGCCAAGGCCGAGGAGATGTCGTTTGCCGAGACCGATCCCGATGTGGAAGAGAGGCCGATTGTTGAAACGTTCACCGGGAGCGGCGTTTTCAAGGATGCGCACCTGAAGTACGTGGAGGCGGGGTTTGAGAAGCAGTTTGGGCGCGTTTTGCCTGTGAGCGCTCGCGGGCAGAGTGCACTGCACACGACGCTTGGTTTCGATCATGCGGGACGGGTGGATGTTGGGTTGAATCCGGACGACCCTGAGGGAGTTTGGCTGCGCAATCAGTTGCAGACACTTCGTGTGCCGTACATTGTTTTGCGGGCGATGATTCCAGGTAAGAGCACAGCGCCGCACATTCATATTGGACTGCCAAGTTTGAGGTTGAAGCAGGCAGACACGCACAGCGGCGGCGGTCTAAACTAAGATCTCCAAGCGAAGGAGAGATCATGTCCGAATCGACCACTACAGCCCCAACGAAACTGCGTGTCCTGGTACCCGCCGAGAAAATCAAGCAGCGGATCGAGGAACTGGGTAAGCAGATCAGCGCGGACTACGCCGGGCCAATCATTGTTATCGGCATTTTGAAGGGCGCGTTCATATTCATGTCGGATCTGTTGCGGGTAGTGGACCGACCGACCCGGGTGGATTTCATGGGGATTTCGAGCTATGGGAACTCGAAGTCGACTTCTGGTGAAGTGAAGCTGACCAAGGATCTTGATATGAGTATCGAGGGCCTGGATGTGCTGGTGGTTGAGGATATCGTCGATAGCGGCGTGACGCTGACTTATCTGATTCACTTGTTGAGCCAGCGGAGGCCGAGGTCAATCCGGATTGCCGCATTGCTGGACAAGCCGGACCGCCGGATGAGGCCGATCAAGGTGAACTATTGCGGGTTCGAGATCCCTGATGAGTTTGTAGTCGGGTTTGGGCTTGATTATGCCGAAGACTACCGGCACTTAAAAGATATTTGCGTTTTGGAGAACGAGAGCTAGACTCTCGGTTTGGGGGCCGGGAGAGCGAACGCCTTGCAAGCGCTGTCGAAGCCTTGTTTACCGTGGGTGCCATCGCAGAACGGCTTGTTGTTGGACAGACCGCAACGGCACAGACCAATTGTGGTACGGCCAGCGAGATCGTAAGGGGTGCCTTCGGCGTCGACGATCGTGAATTCCCCTTCAATGCGGATGGGGCCGTTGTTGGAAATCGTTACTTTAGTTGACATAGGCTTAAAAGTAGATGATCTCACGGGTCGGGCTAGTCTGGCTTTTCTCGATTGTTGGCGGGGCTGCGCAGTCCTTTCAGCAAGAGGACATACTGCGTCTGGCGCGGATCAAGAGCGCAATTCAGCGGCATCTGGACGGGATGCCCAACTATACTTGCCTGCAGACGGTGGAGCGGTTCCAGCAGGCTCCGAATGCGAAGCGTGAATCGCTGGTAGACGTGTTGCGGCTGGAGGTTGCGTATGTGGGAGGCCGGGAGTTGTTCGGATGGCCGGGGGCATCGCGGTTTGAAGAGAGTGAGATGCGAGACCTGGTGACGACCGGGGCTTTCTCAACGGGTGGATTTGTATTGCATGCGCGGGCAATCTTTTTGGGCGACGGAACGTCATTCCGATCGGTTGGCGCGGAGGAACTGGAGGGTGTTCCCGCGTGGCGGTTCAATTACGCTACGCCGCAATTCAGGAGCGGCTACCAGATCAGGAACCCTTCGAAAGGAGTGACCGCGACTGTGGCTTATCAAGGCAGCATCTGGGCACGGAAAGACAATCTGGAGTTGTTGAGGATTTCCATTGAGGCCGAAGACATTCCACCCGAGATCGAAATTGACTATGCGAGCGATCGCCTGGAGTATCAAACAGCCCTGATTGGGGCTACTCAGGCGCTCTTGCCTTTGCGGAGCGAGATTCGCATTACGGATCACAAGGGCCGCACCGCAATCAACAAGACAAGATTGAGCCGCTGCAAACAGTATTCGGGCGAGAGCACCTTGAGTTTTGAGGACGTGAGCGAGGCAGCGGCAGATGTTGCCAAGGTTCGGAGAGAACTTGTATTTGAGCAGCACACGGAACTGGAGCTGATGCTGGATCGGGGGTTGAATCACGAGGACATGGCAGTCGGTGATGCGATTCAAGCCACTTTGCGCAACGACGTGAAATCGGGCAAGACAGTGATCGCTCAAAAGGGGAGTATTGCCAAGGGCCGCATCTTGCGATTGGAGCATCAGGATGGAGAAGATTCTGTCTACAACATCACTCTCCAGTTTGACGAGTTGATCGGGCCGGATTGGAAGGCGGCGCTGAGGCTGAGGCTGGTGAGGACGGATCCGGCAGTGGGACTGCCGCCCCCGGTGAACTTCAGAGACCGGGTGTCGCGGAGATTTTCGATTCCCAAGACGGACCCAAACGGGTTTGTTGTGTTCACCAAAAAGCTAAAGCTGCCACGCGGGTTCATCACGATATGGCAGACTCAAATGTGAAGTACCGAAGGAACGACCGTTGATTCAATTTGAACTCCCAACCGACCGCGCGCGATTTGAAGACGCGCTTGTTTTTGCCCAGGATCAAGTGAAAGCGCTCATGGCGAGCCATCCTGGTTTTTATCCGCTCTACACCAAGGATGGCAAGTGGAAGCACGAGGGTGAAGCCTGGTCGCATTGGTGCGACGGGTTTTTCCCTGGCATGATGTGGACATTCGCGCGGTATACCAAGGGCGATGCGGCGCAGCAATGGAAGGCGAAGGCCATTGAGTACACCAAGCCTCTTGAGCCGCGCAAGACGGATCGAGAAGTGTTTGACCAGGGGTTTCTTTACTTTTCCACTTACTATCGCTGGCTGACCCTTGAACGTGACCCGGCCTTGAAGGAAGTTCTCATTTCGGCAGGTCAGACCCTGGCGCAACGGTTTCAGGAGAAGGGCGGATATTTGCGGAGCTTTGTGGCGCCCAACTCATTATTCATCGACAGCATGATGAATGTGGGAATTGTGTTCTATGCAGCGCGAGAGACGGGCGACAAACGGCTGCGTGAGATTGCGTTGCGGCATTCGCTTACTGTTCGCAAGAACTTGATCCGGGGTGATGGGAGTTGCGCGCAAGAAGGGTTGTTCGATACCGATTCCGGAGAGTTTCTGGAGCAGTCGACACATCAGGGATTCCGGCGGGATTCTTGCTGGTCTCGCGGCTTGGCCTGGTCGACCTATGGGTTTAGCATTTGCTATGAGTATTCGCGGGACGCGCGGTTTTTGGCGACCTCAGAGGCTTGCGCTGATTACTATGTGACCCATGCCAATGGAGACGGGATTCCGCCCTGGGACTTCCGGGCGCCGCTTGAGTTCCGCAAGCTGGTGGATACGAGTGCGGCGGCGATCATGGCGAGTGCGCTGATCCGGTTGTCCCGGCTGATACAGGACCCGGTGAAGGGGCATTTTTATTACATGACCGCAGTGAGGATTCTGCGGACGCTGTGCGATGAGTATCTTGGCAAGCAGACCAAGGGATGGCAGGGGATTTTGCAAGGGTCGCTCTATCACATGCATCGCGGGCTCGGGATCAACGAGAGCGCGGTATGGGGAGACTACTTCTTCGTCGAGGCGCTGGAGCGGATCCTGCGTCCGTAGGTTATGTGGCGGGCGCTGACATTTTTGATTGCTGTTGGCGCCTGTTTTGGACAGGCCGTTGAGTACAACCCGATTTTTCGCGGCGAAGCGAGGGAAATATTTTCTCGCAAGCCGAATGGGTTTCTGGTGGAGGTGATGCGAGGGCGCAAAGAGGGCAAGGCGCTCGATGTCGGGATGGGAGAAGGCCGGAACTCCATCTATCTTGCACAGCAGGGCTGGGCGGTTGGGCGTGAAGCAGCCTGCTCTTGTAAACACGTTCGAGGAGCTTCCATTTGGTGTTGAGCAGTGGGATTTGATCGAGTCGACCTATGAGCCGACGAAGGCAATTGCCTAAGGTTGTCGCCGCGCTAAAGGCTGGTGGCGCTGTTGTGGTGGAGGATCGACATTTGGATACGCGGCGGGTGTCGCCGACCGGAACGTTTGCCGACGACGAGTTGGTGGGGCTGTTGGGGCGAGGCCGGATTGAAGCCCAAAGCGATTGGATGCTCGGCTGGTTAAATTGCTTGCCGCCGTTGGCGAGGGGCCGCAGGTTTGTTTGGGGGGGTGTGCGCTTTGATTGCGTTGTAAGGATTAATCTGCAATTTGCAGGTCAAGTGCCTTCTGGTGTGTGTAGCATGGAGTCCAATTCTGCTGAGGCAATGGACCTGAGGCTGGAAAGTCCGCGCGTGATTGTATTCCAAAGCAGGACCTCGTCGACAGCGTCATACTCGTGCCGATAGATATTTCCGGCTGCCGCGATGGCAACCCAATCCATCGAGGGATGTCGCTGCTGCAACTCAATAGGCAAACGGCGGGATGCCTCTGAAATGATCTCAAGCGCTCGAACTACGGCGTAGACAGTCTTGCGATCACGTTGAAATTGGGCAAAGTCCAATCCAGCAACAAACTCGAGAATCGCATCAATGTTGTCGACTATTTCCAGCAAGCGCTGAGCCGGGTTCTTAGAAGGCACGGACCTGATCCCGCTCGATGTTTTGGCGGAGAAGCGGTTTCAGCGTACTGTCATTTGAAACGTCAGCAACGCCGTCGAGAAGTTCATTGATGTACAGTTTCAGCCGTGAGTATTCGAAGATTCCGAGCTGCTTACTCTGGTCGATCTCAACTAATACGTCAATGTCACTTCCCGTGCGACTTTCATTGCGTGCAAGAGAGCCAAAAATAGACACATGAAGTGCGCCGAGCCTGCGCAATTCCTGTTCGTTGGATCGAAGCGACTCGATCGCCTGTTGAAGCCGTCCTTGCATCTGCCTCAAAGTTTAACAGGACGAGCTAAATTGTTAGAACTCTTCGAATCACGAGCCAAAATATTGCATAGCTCATAGTGCGCGTTCGACTTCATACTGCTCCAAAGGCTTCAGGCGGCCTTCGGCAGCATCCTTCAATCCAAGGTCCAACGAGGCCAAAGTCTCATCACCGAATGGTTCGTTGTCGGGATCCCCAGCGTCGCTAAGGTCTTCGTGCCAGACGCGCGCCCGTTGTTCGTCCTTTGGGCTCAAATGTATTCCTCGCGGAAGGCTTGCGCGAGTTGGCGGTCGCGGCGCTGGTCGACGATGTGGGAGACCGTCGCGCGGAGGTCTTCGCGGTGGCGGCCGGCTGCCAATGCGGTGACTGCCCAGACTGCATGGCCGATATCGCCCTGCTTCATGATGTCGAGTAGAAAATCTTTTGCCTCATCGAGCGGCGAGGCCCCAAGGCTGATCACGATTGTGCGGCGCATTTCCTGGGTCAGGATCATCGCCCAGCGCTTCATAATGGTTGCGAACGCTTGTAAATGACGTGCCTGAGCCAAGGAGGCGGCTGCTTCGAGGCGGGTGGGCTCGTCATCGTTCTCCAGGAAACTACCGATGAACTGCACCGCGTCCTGCTGATCGAATTCGAGGATCGCGCTGAAGGCAGTCCCAAGGACTTCCGGGTCGCTGTCGCCGGTGAGTGCCTTCTGGCGGAGCAGGAGCTCACCCTCCCAGCGTCCCAACCGGGCGAGGGCACGGATGGTTTCAAGTCGAACCCCTTTGGCGGAGTCTGTCAGGCCCGGGAGGATTGTGCGTAGAAGCTGGATCGGGTCGAGGCTGCAATCGACCAGAGCGACCGCGGCCAGCGCCCTGACGTGGGTAGCGCTGTCTTCCTTGCCGCCCCATACGTTTTCGAGTTGAATGCAGCGGAAGGCCGACCGATACACTTGCGGGTCACGGTGGCCGAGGTCATAGAGCGCTTGCAGCAGATCGACTTTGGCCCAGCACTTTGGGTCGGCCTCGGCTCCTCCATCGTGAAAGCGAGCGAAGGCGGCGAGCATGGGTTCGATCAACTCGGTTGCGTTGAGTGCGGCAGCGCGCCGAGCCGCCTTGCCGACGTAGAAATTGTTCTGGTCGGCGAGGGCCTTGCGAAGGCCATGCGAGTCGAGGCTTTGCAATGCCTCCAGCTTCTTCTCAAACGCCTGCTTGCCCATGGCTGGCTCGCTCGGCGGTGGCTCGGTAGATCCAGGCTGCTACGAGGTAGAGCAGTCCACCGAGGACCAGCGTCTGGTAGAGGCCAAGGTAGATTGCGAAGAAGATGGCCATGGCCGAGCCGAGCACGCTGGAGGCGGCGTTCATCGACCAGCCCCAACGCACAGCGGACTTTTCCCAGCCTTCGAGAGTGCTCAAGCCGGTTGGGAACGGAATGCCCATCAGGAAGCCGAGCGGGGCGATCAGGATCACGGTTACAAGCATCTTGATCGCCAGTGGCCAAGCAGGGCCGATGTCGCTGACCAGGCCGGCGAAGTAGCCGAGGACGGGCACGAGGATCACGATCAGCAGAAGCACGATGCGCAGCCGCTCGGCGTTGTTTGAGACGATTCGCTTGGAGTAGAAGCTGCCGATGCCGCTTGAGAGCAGCATGGAGAAAATAATGACAGTGAGGGCGTAAGTGGGATGGCCGAGCAGAAGTACAAATTTCTGGATGAGCGAGACCTGAATCATGATGTAGCCCGCGCCGAGGCATACGAAGTAGAGAAGAAAGAGGCGAAGCCGGCGGTCCTGCGGAAGACGCTGACCCAAAACCAGGGGCGGAAGCAGGAGCGTGACGAGAGTTGCAATGACACTGACGAACAGGACCCCGAACAGCATCGGGACGGCGCGGTTGATCTTGTAATCGGCATTTTCCTGCGAGGCGACGTAGAGGAAGTTCCAGATGTCCTTGGGTTGGACAGTGTAGAAAAAGAAGGGCCGGTTGTCGTTGACCGAGGTCACGTTGTACTGATAGTTGGCGAAGAAGGCGTCACGGTCGACCGTACTGAGAAGTTCCCGGAAGGGTGAGATGCGGGTGGTTCCCGGGTAGTAAATCTGTTCCATGTTGCTTTCGCGCATGGCTCCGATGGCTTGGCGTACGAATGCACCGGACATGGGTTTGCGGGAGAGGATGACCGTATCGGTTGCGCCCCAGCCGTTGATCTGATTCGAGCCTTCGCGGGCGACGATCACGTGCTGGGCAGGGTTGCGTTCGCCCAGCCGCTCGAGAGCGTCGATCGTGATGGAGAGCAGCCGCAGGGATTCGCGCGGGGGCTCGAAACCCCAGCGGGTGAAGGCGAGGATGCCGTCATCGGAGAGATGGGTGAGGTAGTCGTAGAAAGCGTCGGAAGTATAGAGGTTGTTCTCGCTCAGGCTGAATGCGCCAGCAGCGGTCGATGCCCAGGTGTCTACGAGCGTAGCCTGGATGACCTGATACTTCTCGGGGCTGCGCCGGACAAAGCTGCGGCCATCTTCGACCACGATGCGGATCTCCGGGCGGTTGTAGAGGTTGTGGCTGAGGTTTGCAAACTTTTCCCGCATCACGGTAGTAGCGATGATGGGGTTGATCTCGACGCCGGTGATGTCTTTGCTGCCGCTGGCGAGGGCGCGGGAGACGTCCCAGCCACCGCCAGGACCGATGACGAGAGTCTTCGCGCCGGGCTTCAATTTGTAGGCAAGGGCGGGGCCGCCCTTGAGGAGATTCTTACGGACTTCGGCGGTGAGCTTGCTATGGTCTTGCGTGAAGATGCCAGTGGCGGCATCGGCGTCGATGACAATGTTGGGCAAGTTGTTGCCGCTCTCGCGCGAGACAGCGATGCGGGAGAAGCTGTTCCACTTGACGAACTGTTCGTTGGCCAGGGTCTGGCCCTTGGCGTAGCGGACATCGATCCAGTCGAGCCGCATGTTGAAGACGAAGAGTGCAGTGAGGGCCAGGGCCAGGGCGACGGCGCCGACACGTCCGCTGAATTCACGGGCGAGGTTGTACCAGATCGCGGAGGTGGCGGCGAATAGGACTGCGACGGCAATGACGGTGTTGGGTCCACCGAAGGTATCGAGCAGGGGGATGAGCAGTAGGCAGCCAGCCGCCGCTCCAATCAGATCGAAAAAGTAGACACGTTCGATACGCTCGATGGTTTCCGAGATGAGCAGGGAGACGATTGCGCCGGCGAGCAGGAAAGGCAGTGCCGAGAAGAAGTAAATGACAACGAGATCGAGATTGCCGGGCGAACCTTTGCGCGTCAGCAGGAAGATCAGCGAGGCGACTACGGAGATGCTGTTGAATGCTGCCAGCCGGCCAAGTTTCTGGTAGAGGGTACCCTTCCAGCCGTTGACCACATAGGAAAAAACGCCGCCGGCTCCAAGGCCGAAGAGGGCCACGGATATGGCCAGGAATGCGAAATGGTAATAGAAAATTACGCTGTAAATGCGAGTGAGCGTGAGCTCAAGCAATAGCGTAGCCATAGTTGTCAGGGCCACGCCAGTGTAAATGGTCGGCCAATTGGTAGCGCGGGGCGCGGGGCTGGTAGTAGAAATTCTTGTCAACTCTACATCATAGCCGTCGGTGGTGCCGGCTCATCCGGACGACCGGCTGCGCCGAGCGGAATCATGATCAAAAGTCCGCCAAGGAGGGCGATGACGATCAATCCGAGGGCAAAGCTTGGATCGAGTGAGAATTCCCAGGTTTTGATTTCCTGCCAGGCGAAGTAGGCCGTGATTAGGCCACATAATGCTTCACCGGCGATGAGGCCAGAGGAGACCAGCACGCCTGCGTTCTCGACGCGAGCGCGTTGGGCTTCGTTGAGGCCACGTCGTTCTGCGAGCGTGTCGCTGACCCAGCGCAGCAGGCCGCCGAGGAAGATGGCAAAGGTAGTGGCGAAGGGCAGGTACATGCCGACCGAGACGAGCATGGGGCTTTTGACTTGCACCATGATGAGCGCAATGCCGAAGGCGATTCCAACCAGGATGAGAGGCCATGCCATCTCGCCGCCAACGATGCCTTGGGCGAGAGATGCCATTAGTCCCGCTTGAGGAGCAGGGAGCGCTTTGTCGCCGAAGCCGAGGCCACCAGCCTTGATGTTGCCTTCGTTGAGGATCCAAAGGGGCCAGTACATGCAGGCGCTGGCGACGACGACTGCCACGAGCTCGACGAGCTGGATGGTGCGGGGGGTGCCGCCGAGGATCCAACCGACTTTGAAGTCCTGCAGGAGTTCGCCGGCGACCGCCGAGCTGACGCAGACTACGCTGGCTACGCCGAGTACAGCGGTAACGCCTTGCGGGCCGGTGACACCGAGGGCGACCATCAGCAAGGCGGCGATGATCAGAGTGGAGAGTGTGAGGCCAGAAATCGGATTATTGGAAGAGCCGATGACGCCGACGAGAAAGCCCGAAATGGTTGCGAAGAAGAAGCCCACGACGATCATGACGACCGCGGCTGTAATGCCGCCACCAATTGAATCGGCAAGGTAGGTGTAAAGAACGCACATGACGGCGAACAGGACGCCGATCAGCATGAGAACGACCTTCGAGCTCATGTAGCGCTCGGTGCGATTCAGTTTCTGAATGTCGACCTTTGGCCCTGTGAGTTCGCCGAAAGCGCGCGTGAGGCCAAGGCCGAGATTCTTACGCATCTTGAACATGGTGAAGGCCGCGCCGACGAGCATGCCGCCAATGGCTATGGGTCGAACCACATAGCGCCAGACTGCGTTGGCAAGGCCAGTCCAGCTTTCGTCAGTGGCATTCGCCGGCAGGTATTGCTGGATGTTCGGCCCCATGATGTAGAGCAATAGGGGAACAAATATCGCCCAGGCGATGACGCCGCCCGAGAATTGCAGTGCGGCAAGTTTGGGGCCGATGATGTAGCCAACGCCCATGTAGGCGGGGCTCACGGTGGGGCCGGCAATCATCGTGGTTGCACCGACGTTGACGGTTTGCGTACTGTCCGCGGGCCCGAGGCGGAGGATACTCTTGCCAAGCTGGCCGACGTGCAGGAAGAACTCCTTGTCGACGGCGAAGAGCTTGAAGACGCCGAGCAGATAGATAAGGCCACCGGTACCGATGTTCCAGAACAGGTACTTGGCAGCGCCTGAGCCTTGTTGACCGGCTTTATGGATTTCGCTGGCCGCAACGGACTCCGGGAAGGGGAGTTCCGGGTCTTCAACGAGAGCGCGGCGAACCAGGCTGACGAACAGAACGCCGAGCAAGCTGCCGATGATCATCAGCACGGTGGATTTCCAATACGCGTCAGGGCCGGAAAACGATGGCCAGACTTTTGCGATGACGAAGGCGGGGAGCGTGAAGATTGCGCCGGCGGCTACGCTTTCGCCAATGGAGCCGGCCGTTCGGGCGATGTTTTCTTCGAGGATGGTTCCGCGCCACATGCGGATCACAGCCATGCCGATCACGGCGGCTGGGTAAGTGGCTGCGATGGTGATGCCGGCGCGCAGGCCCAGATAGGCGTTGGCAGCGCCGAGAATTACAGTCATCACGAGTCCCAGGGCGAGCGCGGCCCAGGAGAACTCCTTCATCTTCATGTTTTCAGGTACGTAGGGTGTGTGTTTGACGCTCATCGAATGTTCCTTGCGAGTGACTAACAGACTACAACCAATGGGGCGCATAGCGCTTGCCGTGATCGCGATGTATGATTCTGCTTGTTTGCAAAGGAGCGGCGATCCATGGACGACACATTGAGGCGTGAATTGCGGGTGGCGTTCTCACGCAAGGCGCAACCGGTCTGGTTTCGCTTAGGCAAGTGGATCGCAATTATCGCGTTTTGTTGGTTGATGTGGGGGCATCCGTATTTCTGGCCTGTGCTGTTCGGCGCCTTTGTGCTTGGGCTGCTCTTGCATTTTTTCTGGCGATGGAAGACGAAGCGATGGACCCAGCCGTGGGGCGGCTGGGATGACGTTGTGTGATTTCTAGATACGGTTGCCAAGCAGGCAGTCCGTGGCCAGCGCTTGCATTAGGGACTTCCGAAGCGGCGAGCGTATGTCGGCGAGATGCCCCTCATCGAGCATGTCAAGATGCATGGGGATGCGCACGCCCAATGCGTGATCGTGATAGTTGGGTGCGCACTGTGCCCAGCCGAGACGGAGATACAGCGGCGCCAATTGAGGCGAGGCGTCGAGGTACGTTGAGCGGAAGCCGTGGTGTAGACCCCAGACGTAGATGTCTTGCAAGAAGCGGCAGAAGTGCGGTCCGCCCCGTGAGCACTTGGCGAGGATGAATCGCGAGGCGATGCCGACAGACTCGGGCACGCGCAGTTGGCTCTTGGCGATGCCGTAGCGCTCCCAAATACGAAAATCCGTGAGGGCAGAAATGGCGTTGGCCCTGGCGGCGCCAATCAGGCTTCCGCCGCGCTTGAGAAGGAAGTGAATTGCGCTTTGATCCATCTCATCGCGGATTGCTTGGCCTTCGGCCTGGAACGGGTAGCCGAACTCATTCACATAAACTTCATAGCGCAACCGGTAAGCCTGCTCGCGCTCTTCGGGGCAATCTGTTGTCTCAAATCGAATCATGACCATGCACCTCTGGACTGGAAGCGCAGACCTGCTTGCGAGTCCCCAACAAAGTGCAGAGAGGTATAAGTTAGTGCAATGTGGATCCGGATCGTATTTCTTTGCGTCGTCGTGAGTCCGATGGGCTGGGCGCAGCCATTGAGCGAGAAGTGCCGTGGCTTGCTTGGCCAGACGGGGCCCGATCTGACGATTCTGCGGGCGATACATGTAGCGGCAAGTGCGGATGCGGCGGCGCATTGCAAGGTAGAGACATCGGTGCTGCCAGAGGTTCGGATCGACGTTTATCTGCCGCTGGAATGGAACCGCAAGTTCATGATGCGTGGCAATGGTGGCTTCGCCGGATCGATGGATCGCGGTGGAGCGCTGCAAGCCCTTCGGCAAGGGTTTGCGGTTGGCATTACGGATACAGGTCATGAAGACCAGCGGGAGCCCCTGGCCACCTTTGCAGTAGATCGGCAGAAGTTATATGACTACGCGTTTCGATCTCTGCATCTAACGGTGGTCGTGTCGCGTCGAATGATGCAGGCCTTCTATGGCGCCGCGCCTGAGAAGTCTTATTACGTGGGTTGCTCGACGGGCGGCAGGCAGGGATTGATGCTGGCGCAGCGGTTTCCCGAGGACTTCGATGGCATTGTTGCGGGTGCGCCGGTTCTGGATTTCTCGGGAACCATGACGCAGTATGCTTCGACAGCACGTGCGCTCAAGCAGGGGCCCCTAACGCTTGCGAAAGTGCAGGTCTTGTCGGAGGCGATCTATGCGAAGTGCGATGCGCTGGATGGGCTGAAAGATGGTTTGATTGAAGACCCGCGCAAGTGTCCATTCACTCCCCGGCAGGATCTCAGAGTCTGCGCCGGCGCGGAGGCGGAAGGGTGTTTCCTTGAGAGTCAGATACGGACGCTTGAGACTATCTATTCTCCGGTGAAGGGCCCAATTGGAGTCGTGATGCAGGGATGGCCGCTTGGGGCCGAGGCAGCAGGCGCAAATGGCAGACCGGGTTGGGCGGAATGGATTGTGAAGGATAACGGCACAACGATTTCGCATGACTTTGGCGAGAGTTTCTTCCGCTACATGGCTTGGAGTAAGCCGAGGCCGCAGCAGGTTTTGATGGAGGTGGATATCAATGAGGCGGTGAAGGGTTACGCCTGGCTGAGGCCGATGCTTGACGCCGTCGATCCAGACTTGAGCGCGTTCCGCAAGCGTGGTGGAAAACTCCTGATGTATTACGGACTGGCCGACCCGGCATTGAACGCCAACATGGCCTTTGGATATTTCGATGAGGTGAAGGCGAAGATGGGCGGCGATGTGTCTGACTTCTTCCACTTTCTGACGATGCCGGGCGTGTTTCATTGCGGGGGCGGGCCGGGTTGTGGGTCAGTCGATTGGACGACGGCGATTGTGGATTGGGTGGAGAAGGGGCGTTCTCCCGAAGGCGTGGTGGCGGCTCAGATGGCAGGCGGCAAGCCGGTGCGCAAGCGGCCTCTGTGTTCGTGGCCGAACGTGGCTCGCTACAAGGGCAGTGGCGATGTGAATGATGCTGCGAGCTTCGCCTGTATCATGCCGACACCGCGTTGAGCAGTTCTGTTATAGTCCTCCCCAATGCACCTCGCGATTCTTCCCTTATTGCTGCTCGGGCAAGCCGAACCCGTGACCACGATTGCCCCTGGCGTTTGGATGCGTGAAGGCGACCTGAAGGCTTATGGGCACTGCAACAACGCCATCATCGAGATGAAGGATTACCTGATCGTCGTAGACGCCAACTTTCCGTCGGGCGCCAAGGCGATGCAGGCTGAGATCCCAGGGCTTTCCAAGAAGCCCGTCAAGCTCGTGATCCTCACTCATCATCACGGAGACCATGCCTATGGCAACGCGCTCTGGACAAAGGCGGGTGCGACCACGATCGCGCACAAGGACATGGTGGAGGAGATGAAGCGCTATGAGCCGAAGCGCTGGGTCGAAGAATCGCACAAGCGCGAGGATGTGAAGGCCGTCAATACCCCGACGCTGGAGCCTCCGAAGGAAACATTCGACCGGAGTCCGCGTGTGTTTGACGATGGGACGCGGCGGGTGGAGGTTTGGCATTTCGGCTGGGGGCATACCAGGGGTGACGCCTATGTTTGGCTGCCGAAGGAGAAGATTCTGATTGCCGGGGACGCGATTGTAAATGGGCCCTATAACTATACGGGCGATAGCCATCTGACGAACTGGATGCGGATCTTGTCGGACATCGGGAAAAAGTTCAAGCCGGCGATGATTGTTCCTGGCCATGGCAAGTCAGGCGGGCCTGAAATGTTGAGCGGGCAGATCGCCTACTTCCAAGCGCTGCGCGATTGCGTGGCGGAGCAGGTGAAGGCAAAGGTTGGCGCGGATCAGTTGAAGCCTCCGGGTTTGGATGCTTCCATCGCGAAATGGGCTGGGGACGGAGTGAAGAACCAGTTGAAGGACTTTTATGCCGAGGTGACTACAGGCAAGCCTGCGGGCTCTCGTGTTCCGTGATCATCAAATTAACGTCGCTTGATGTCGCAGTTGGAATAATTTGATGCTCACGGGTTGATATACTGGCATCAAATGCGAACGACATTGAACATCGAGGATGAGGCGCTGGAGCTAATCAGGAAGTACGCTGAAACACGCAAAGTATCCTTGGGCAAGGCAGCGTCCGATCTGGTTCATCGCGGAACGGAAAGTCTGCCAAAATTCAAGACCAAGAACGGCTGGGTTATCCACGATTTACCCGCTGGTTCCCCCGCGATCACCAACGAGATGCTGGACAGGTGGGAGCAAGAGGGTTTCGAGGAAGAGTATCGCAATGCGATGGCTCCTCGACGTTAATGTTTTGGTTGCCTTGAGCTTCCCTGCGCATACTTCACACGCAAAGGCTCAACATTGGTATCGTCAAGTTCGGAACCGGCCTTGGGCAAGTTGTGCGCTGACACAGGGGGGGTATTTGAGGGGGGCTACTCACATACTCGGTGCTTCGCACGTCGCGATTTCCCAAGCACTTGAGATGCTGGAAGCGACTTGTAGAAATACAGACCATGAGTTCTGGAACCTGGAGATCAATTTGCTCGGCCTCAATTCTCGAGAACGGCTCAGCTTGATTGGGAAGAAGCAAGTTGCTGACATGCAGCTTATGATGCTTGCCTTTGAGAAGGCGGCCCATTTGGTGACCTTTGATAGCGGCATTCGCGAGTTGGCGCGTGGAACCAGATTCGCGAAATCGTTGCTGGTAATTTAGCGGGGCCGCGGGTATTCGATCACGTCTCTGACTGCGGGGTTATTTGTGACGTCAATCGAGACTTCAGCCCAGTGGAATGGAGTCGTCTTGTGCTCTTCGTCGATTGCATTTGGGTCTGCTCCGGCCTCAACTAGAATTTTGACCATCTCGAGGTCGCCATTCCACGCGGCTGCATGGAGCGCCGTGTGGCGGGATTGGGCAGCCGCGCGGGAATTCGAGTTCGCACCCTATGCAATCAGCCAACGAACCAAATCGTGGCGTCGCAAGTCCACAGCTCCCATGAATACTGCCTGAGACTCTGCCAATGCGGGGTCTGCCGCAATGAGTGGATTGAGTTCGTCTTGAAGCCCAAGGCGGGCGTACAACTCGGGAGGGACGGAAATCCCAAGCGCAATCATGTGCCGCACCTAGGGCTCGCCTTCGACACCCTGCTTGCTAAAGGAATCCATCGGCGTGGCGCCCCAACGGTCCTTCAACTCTGCCGGCGCGCCGAGCTCGAGCAGTCTATCAATCGCGTGGTTAGTGCGGGCAAAGTTAAGGATCGAACCGGCATTCGGCGTGATCTCCGGGAGCACATCGCCAAGTAGTGTATCGAGCAAAGAATCATCGCCAAGCACATCAGGGCCTCAAGCAGCCCAATGCGTGCCCCGCGCCTTAGCAACTCTGTTTGCTTGCGGTCGAGGGCGAGCTTGAATGGCAACCAGTGCTCGTATTCGTCGTTCTTGCCGCTGGGGCCAGCACCGGCTTCGAGCAACAGATCCATGAGTCCCTGCGCTTGGCCTCGATGGCAACGTGCAAGGGCTGTGGCCGGCCGCCCCATAAGGGGTGGCTCCCCGCTTGGCTCACGATCTCAGCCACAGTGGCACGCACCCGGCGCACAGCGTCGACTTGCCCTTCCCCCACCAGACGCAAGAACGCGTCAATCATCAGGGGAGCTTGGCTTTCACCAGCTCGCTCAGAGCCTTTCCATCCACATTCTTGCCGGCGAGCCTGGCGTTGGCTGCTTTCATGACCAGACCCATCTGGGCCTTACCAGTTGCGCCTGTTTCAGCAATTGCGGCTTCGACGGCGGCGGACAGCTCTTCCGGGCTGGCCTTCTGAGGCAAGTAGCTCTCGATGATGGCGAGTTCGGCGGCTTCTTTTTCGGCCAGTTCAGGCCGGTTGGCATTGGTAAACTGCTCAATTGAATCCAGCCGCTGCTTGGCGATCGACTTGAGCAAGGCTTGCTCGGCCGCTTCGTCGGCCTCCTTCATGTTGTCGGCCTTGTACTTCATCAGTGCCGTCTTGATGGCTCGAACCGTACTCAGGCGCAGCTCCTGCTTTGCCTTCATCGCTTCGACCATGTCCTTCTGGATACGCTCTGCCAAACTCATGCTGTTTGCTATTCTAGTGTCATTACCCCCCGTTTTACTGCATGTACATCAAAAAACAACGTCTATTGACCCCAGGGCCGACTCCGCTGTTGCCGCAGGCTCTTCACGCCATGATGGGTTCGGACATCCATCACCGTACAGAAGACTTCCGCAAGGTATACAAATCCGTGCTGTCAGGCCTCAAAGAAGTGATGCAAACCCAGAACGATGTGATCGTGCTGGTGGCATCAGGATCCGGGGCTATGGAAGCGTCCATTCAGAATTGCTTCTCATGCGGCGAAGAGGTGCTTGTTTGCACCGCCGGCAAGTTTGGCGAACGCTGGACCGCGCTTACGAAGGCATTTGGCTTGAAGCCGACCGTGATCGAAGAGCCATATGGGAGTGTGGTGAAGCCGGAACAAGTGGCTGCTGCGCTGGAGGCGAATCCCAACATCCGCGGCGTATTTGTGCAGGCTTCCGAGACTTCGACGGGCGCAGCTCATGACATTGAAGGTATGGCGAAAGTAATTCGTCAGCATGATGCTCTGTTTGTGATCGATGCGATCACGGGCCTGGGTACGATGCCGCTCAAGATTGACGAGTGGGGCCTCGACATCGTCATCGGCGGTTCGCAAAAGGCTTTCATGATTCCTCCCGGACTTGCTTTCCTCTCAGTGAGCGAGAAGGCATGGAAGCGCATGGATGAAGCCAAGAATGCGCGATTTTATTTCGATTTGAAGCGCGAGCGCAAGAGTGCGGCCAATGGCGAGAGCGCCTGGACGCCCGCTGTCAGTTTGTTGTTGGCCATGGACGAGGCCTTGAAGTACATCAAGAACCTCGGCATGGACAACTTGATCCGCAATGCACAAATGCTTGCCGAAGCAACCCGCGCGGCAGTCACAGCATTGGGACTGGACCTGCTTTCGGGGAATAACCCCGGATCCAGTGTCACGGCGATCTGCGCACCAATGGGTATGGATTCGAGCCTGATCGTCAAGGACTTCCGCAACCGCTTTGGGTCCATCATTGCCAATGGACAGGGGTCGATGAAGGGTCAGATCTTCCGCGTCGCCCATCTTGGCTATTTCGATTTTGCCGACCTGTTTGCGATGGTCGCCGAGCTCGAAATCATACTTGCGGCAAACGGATATCCCGTTACGTTTGGCAGCGGCGTGGCCGCTGTGCAGAACGTCTATGCTGCCGCAGCTTTCAAAAAAGAAGATATCAAGGAACCAGTTGCTGTTTAGACCCGAATGAAGATTCTTGTAGCGGAACCTATTGCACAGGCAGGATTTGACCTGCTGGCGGCCCAGCCCGGCTGGACTGTGATTCAAGCCGACCCGAAAACTTATCAGGCGCACCTGGCCGATTGCGATGCGCTGCTGGTGCGTTCCGCAGTCAAAGTAAACGCGGATCTGATCAAGAAGGCGCCCAAGTTGCGCGTGGTGGGACGTGCCGGCGTAGGCGTCGACAACGTCGACTTGCCGGCGGCCACCAACGGCGGCATTCTAGTGATGAACACGCCGGGTGGCAATGCCATCTCGGTCGCCGAACACACGGTGGGCCTGATGCTGGCGATGGCGCGTTCCATTCCGAATGCAAGTGCTTCGACCAAAGCTGGCAAGTGGGAAAAGCGCAAATTTATTGGCAATGAGTTGCGAGGCAAGACGCTCGGCGTGGCTGGGCTCGGTTCGATTGGACGCGAAGTGGTTTTGCGCGCGCGGAATTTTGGCATGAAGATTATCGCGGCCGATCCATATGTGAATACGCAGCAGGCTGAAGACCTCAGCGTGACGCTTGTCGACCTGAATACGTTGTTTGCGCAAAGCGACTACATTACCTTGCACGTTGCCTTGACGCCTGAGACAACGAAGATGGTGAACGACGAGACAATCGCCAAAATGAAAGATGGAGCGCGAGTTGTAAACTGCGCGCGTGGCGAATTGATCGATCTCGATGCTCTCGAACGAGGGCTCGCTTCGGGTAAGCTGGCTGGCGCTGCGCTGGATGTGTTCGACCCCGAACCCTTGCCTGCTGATCATCCACTGTTGAAGCAGGAGAACCTCATTGCTACGCCGCACATTGGCGGCTCGACCGAAGAGGCCCAGGAAATAGTTGGCGTGCGCATCGCCGAGCAGGTGGCAGAGTATTTGCTGAACGGCATTGCGATCAATGCGGTGAACATGCCCGCGTTGTCGCCAGAGCAGTACAGGGCGTTGGGGCCGTATATTTCATTAGCCGAACGGCTCGGAACTTTCGCTTCGTTTATTAGCGACTCAAACCCGATTACGGTGCGGTTTACCTACACGGGCCGGGTGGCTGAATTGAATACTACGCTGGTGCGCAATGCAGGTCTAAGCGGCTTGCTCGCGCGGTCGCTGGCGAGCAAGGCAAACCTGATCAACGCCATGCAAATCGCGGCGGATCGCGGCTTGAATATCAACGAGAACCACTTGCTGCGCTCGGGTCATACCGATTCGATTCGTATCGAAGTTGAGACATCGGCAGGTAAGACCAGCGTTGAGGGGGCAGTGATTCTCGACAAGCCACGGTTGCTCAATGTGGATGGGATCTATTGCGAAGCGCCGCTCGATGGTTATCTGCTTTATCTAAAAAATCTCGATGTGCCCGGCGTCATCGGCTACGTAGGAACGGTGATGGGCAAGAATGGCATAAACATTGCTAATTTCTCGCTCGGCCGCGAAGAAGTTCCGACCAAAGAGAATGGCCCGTCGAAGGCGACGGCGATCATTTCTTGCGATGCGGCAGTGCCTGAACACGTGATTGCCCAGTTGCTCGAGAATCCGAATATTCGTCAGGCTCGCAACGTCGAATTCTAGACGCTGCAGCGTCCCGCGGATGTTATTCTGAAAGTACCCCGATTCGAAGGGGACAAAGAAGTACAAAAGCTAGGGATATTCCCGAACGACGCGGCGAAGGGGCGGCTGGTGAAATTCACTGGATCGCCCCTTCTCCCATATTGGAGGGCCATTTTTCTATGTCGAAGATGCTTGAAGAGATCCGTCAACAGCCGGAGGCGCTTTCAAAGACCCTTCAGCAGGAGTGGAAGGGCATCGAAAAACTGAAGCTGCAGTTTGAAGCCTATCCGCCGAAGCTGATTGTGCTGGCGGCGCGTGGTACCAGCGACAATGCGGCCCAGTTTGGCCGCTATGTTCTCGAATTGCTGACCGGCATTCCTGTTTCCCTTGCCGCGCCAAGCATCTATACGCTCTACGGTCAGAAGCTTGATCTCGAAGATACGCTGGTTGTCGGCATCTCGCAGTCGGGCGAATCCACCGACACTAACATCGTGCTGGAACGCGCCAAAGAGTGCGGCGCCTTTACGCTGGGGATCACAAACGAACCCGATTCGACCCTCGCCAAATTAGGCCATGCCACGATTCTGGTCAGAGCGGGCAAGGAGAAGTCCGTTGCGGCGACCAAGACCTATACAGGACAGTTGATGGCGATGTATATGCTCGCCTATGCGCTGGGAGGGAAGCTCGCCAGGAAGGATCTTGAGAAGCTGCCCGAGTTGGCCGGCAAGGCGCTGAAACTAGAGAAGCAGGTTGCCGAGATGGCAGGGCGCTACCGCTTCATGCAGCATGCCGTGGTTGTGGGTCGAGGTTTGAATTATGCCAACGCTTTTGAGTTCGCATTGAAGATGATGGAGACTTGCTACGTGATCGCCGAGCGATTTTCGAGCGCCGACTTGTTGCACGGCCCGATTGCGATGGTGGATCCGCACTTCCCTGCGTTTGTGTTTGCACCTTCAGGCGTAACCTGGAATCCGATTTCCGAATTGCTGGCTCGCGTCGATGCAACCACCCATGAGACGCTGCTTGTTACGGACAAGAGCAACAAGGCTGCGTTTGAATCCAAACGAAGGGCGTTCCGGATTCCGGCCGTCATTCCCGAGTTGTTCACCCCGATCCCTTACATCATCCCGGGGCAGTTGTTTGCGGGCTATCTGGCGACGGAGAAGGGCCTGAATCCGGATCAGCCGAGGTCATTGACCAAGGTCACACAAAACCTCTAGGCCATCCGGCCGGCCCACTTCAGAAAGCGCCACATTTCGGTGCGGTGCTGCCAGAGGAACGCCCAGAATTCCTTGAAGGTGATGGTCTCGGCATGCATGCCCCAATAGGTTTCCATGCGCCAACGCAGATATGGGCTGGCCCATGGGTTGAGCCGGTAGCCTCGTGAGGCATTCCAGAGGAAAGCAATCATTGAGGCGGAGCGACGAGGCTGCTCGTCTTGGGTGCGTTCCTGGCCGCGCCAGCATAATACCCCGTGCGGGTGCGCACCATCGGTTTGTTGGGCCCGCTGGCAATCACCTTGATATTCCGGAAAGTGCCGTCCAGTTCCTGCACCGTCGGCGTATAGCCGATGACGTACTGGTTGCGAATATCCTTGGCGACTTCGAGCGCCAAGGCATCGACCTCGTCGAGAGTCTTCGGGAAAAAGCAAAGTCCGCCGGTGGCCTTGGCAATCGTCTCAAGGGCGCGCTTGGCCTTCTTGGACTCGCGTGGAATCTCTTCGTTCAACATGGCGATCGCATAGACCACCGCATCCGTGGTGTGGGCCTGAGAAATCAACTTCTCAAGCGAGGTCTTGCTGGCGGTGTCTGCTCCGTCGGTAATCAGCATCAGCACCTTTTTGTCGCGCTTGGCTTTTGCTTTTAGATGGTCGATGGACATGCTGATCGCGTCGTACATTGCCGTCCCGCCGCGGGCATCGATGCGTGTCAGGCCTTCTTCCATCTTCTTGATCTCACCTGTAAAATCGACATCCAGGAATGCGTCGTCATTGAAGTTCACAATGAAAACTTCGTCCAGCCGGTTGGAAGCTTTCACCATCTGCATGGCCGCCGATTCCACCTTATTGCGGCGCAATCGCATGCTTCCGCTGTTGTCTACAATTACTCCAAGCGAAATCGGCACGTCTTCGCGACGGAAGATCTTGAGCGGCTGCTCGACATTGTTTTCATAGACCTTAAATGCGGTCTGCGGAAGATCGGTTACGATGTTGCCCTTGTTATCGATAACCGTGGCATGCAGGACAACCAGGCGCGTGTCGCTGCGAAAGATCGGATCCTGCTCCTGGGCCAGCAACGTCGGCGCTGCCAGTGCGACCGCCAGAAAAGATCGGCGGCTATTGAATTGGGGCATAATATCCTTGCCGCCAAGTAGGACGCAGCGGGGGCAAACCTCTTGGCTGTACTAGTTTGACCTGGACCTTCCGATACTTCCCGTCGCGGTCGCCGTTCTTCGGGGAATACCCGAGCAGGTATTGATTGCGAAGCTCAATCCCGATTTTCGCGGCAACGTCCGGAAGTTCGTTTACATTCTCAACAGCGAAGTGCTTGCCGCCGGTCTGCTCAGCAAGATCGTTCAGCAACTGCGGTCCTGATATCTCCTCGGCCGTTCTTCCTCGGGCACCAATCGATTCAAAGATGCCAATTGCGTAAAGCTGAACGTCCGCTTCGCGAACGAGATTCTTGATCTCGCTCTCGGTATACCGGCTCGAATTGTCGGCCCCGTCCGAGATCACAAGCACAGCCTTTCGAGGATTCTTTGCTTTTTTCATTGAATTCATCGCCAGGTAGATGCCATCGAGCAGAGCAGTTCGTCCTTTGGCTTGCGTGAAAGTAAGACGATTCTGGATCTCCTCGGTGTTACTGGTAAAGGGAACAATCATCTCTGGCCGGTCATTAAACTGGATCAAGAAAAACTCGTCGTCCGGGTTCGCGGTCTTGAAGAACTGCGCGGCTGCCTGCCGACTCTTCTGCAATTTCGCACCCATGCTGTTGCTGGTGTCGAAAACCAGCCCAACAGAAAGGGGCGCGTCCTCACTGGCAAATTGAGCGATCGACTGCTCGATCTTGTCCTCAAAAATCTTGAAGTGCTCACGTTCGAGCCCAGTTACAAACCGGTTGAGGGGATCGGTCACGGAAACGGGAATCAGCACCAGGCTTGTATCGATCCTTATGTTGGCGCCCTTGGAGGCTTCAGCGTCCTCAGGCTTCAGCGGGCGTCCATCGCGCGGGGCGATGTTGACACGTGCGGGTGGAGGGGCCGTCTCGCTCTTTTTTTGCGGTGCGGCCGCTTGGTCTTTTTCCGACGCGTACACGGCAAAGCCAACCAGGGAAGCCGCGAAGATCAAGGCGAAGCTTGACACTTCTAATTTGATCCTATTCATAGTGGACCTTGCCTTTTTACGTGACCAAAGTATAACATCGGGCCCTTCGGAGGGCCCCGTTATTAAGACGGCAGAAACGTGCGCAGTGGTGCGTAAAATGAGCGAATAAAGTCTTCGGCGGCGGCTTGGGCCTTTTCTTGCGAATCATTCCCGTTCAGCCCGATTACAACCCGAACCAGCGCCGTATCGGTGCGATTGTCCTTGACGGCATCAAGCATGGTGTATAGCTTCGCCTTGTATTCGCTGGCGACGGCGCGGTCGCGGCTCTGATACCAGTAAAGAACAAGGCTCTTGGAATCGCCGCGCTGGATGATATACCGATTGACTTCGATCGGCTCCGAGCGGTTTGGAAGCGAAACGTAAATGTGATCGTTGATGATCGGGGTCCAGCCGCTGCCCGGAAGGCAATTCTTGGGGGAGTGCGGAACTGCGCCGTTCCGCTGACTGCGGAATGCGGCGACGAATAGATTGGCGCCGAATCCGGACGCGTTACTTCCGTAGCTCCTGTTCAAGGTGTCGTCGGCCTGCAGAACGGCCTGCGTTGCTTCATCTACGTAGCCTTCCTGGGTTTTCACCCATGTCCCAATTTGAGCTGGAAATTGCACCAGCGGACGAACCGCTGCGACCTTTTCCGACTTGGTGAAGGTTTGATACGCGAGTGCTTGCGCAGCAAGAACGATTGAAAGAACGATCAGGGTGGACTTAAGCTTCGGAGTGCTGTTCTGCTTGGGATCTTGCATTTTGAATTCCTTGAGAAAACCAGATGGCGAAACGATGAAAAGCGAGAAGCATGCTGAGGGCGAACATGAAGATCACCCAGCCTTCCGCAGTATGAAAGAAGCCTTCCGCCCACTCGCTCTTGTATTCATATAGAACACCGGTCATGGACACACGGAATGCATTCGCAGCGATAGCGATCGGTACCGTGGCAAACAGCAGGAGAGCGCGGAGCCAGGTTCTGGATTCGAAGAAGAATCCATAAACCAGCGAAAGGAAAGTAAGAGAGAGCAGAGATCGAATGCCGCTGCAGGCCTCTACGACAGAAAGTTTATGCTCGGCCAACTCCAAAATGTTGCCATCCCGCAGTACCGGAATTCCTAGCAACAGAAGCGTCTTTTCGGCGACACCGCTGGCGAATAACTGCAGCGGAAATGTGATCTGGTTGTAAATGATAGCAGGGATCGGAACCATGAAAACCAACAGGAAAATCGGGAAAGCCAGAATCCTAAGCAGTGGCTTGCCACCAGCGAACAATACTGCGCCAGCAATCGAAATGATAATGGACGTGCGAGTGAGGAAGAGCTCTGCGGCTACCGTGCCCAGTATGTACTGTACAGAGCCGTAGAACATGACCAGAATTCCCAGATAGCTGCGGGACTCCGGTGCTGCAAGAAGGTCGTCCTTGCGCTGCCATGCAATGTAAGCCGCAACGATCGGAACAAAAAAACCGTGTCCCATGTCGTCGTCGTTCATCCACTGGTTCACCAATTTCTGCAACATTGGGTAAAAAGAAACCAGCATCAGTCCAGCGACCCAGGCGAGTGGCGCCCAAACGGACCAATCTGTCTTGCCCGCCAGCGGCAAAGTCGCAGCGACAGGGGTTGGATCGATTATTTTCTCTTGCACAGGGCTGTCCATAAAGCTTCAACATCCAGCAGAACACTTCTGTTCCACTCTTTTCAAGGTACAACAATGGCGTCGGTTATAGAACGTAGGTAACTCGCAGCTTAGTACAATGTGTCAATGCGGCGTTTCTTGCTTGGCATGTTGGTCGCGGCTTCTTGTCTGACCGGACAGCCAGCAATCCTGCCCGTCGACCAGATTCGGGCGGACATGGAAGGCGTTGCGCGCACTGTATTTAGGGGCCAGGTTGCCGAGGAGTTTCCGCTCCGCATTCTCGGAGTCCTGAAGAACAGCGGGCCCGGACAAGACATTATACTGGCCAGATTGTTGACCGATCGACTCGAACAAACCGGCGTCATGCAGGGCATGAGCGGAAGTCCAGTCTATGTTGGCGGCAAGCTGATCGGCGCGATTGCGTTTGCATTCCCATTCGCCAAAGAACCAATTGCAGGAATTCGGCCCATCGGGGAAATGCTCGCCGTGGAATCCAGAAGATCGCCACTGCGCGCTGCAAGAGTGCATCTGGGCTCTACAGAAATCCGGGCCGAGACGGCAATTCAGGAGGCGAATGCGCCGGTTGCCGTGCTGACTCCGGTTTCAATGGGTGGGATGACTGAACGGGCAGTTCAGTATTTTGCGCCCCAGTGGAAGCAAATGGGCTTTGTGCTGCAGCAGGGGGCTTCGGGCAACAGACCAACGGCTGCGGCCACTTCGCTCAGTGCTGGCGACATGATCTCAGTGCAGCTCTTGCGTGGCGATATCAGCGTGGGTGCGGACGGCACGGTCACTCATGTAGACGGCAACCAAATGTATGCTTTCGGCCACAGATTCCTCGGCGGTGGCGCCGTGGAGTTTCCATTCGCGAAAGCGGAAGTGATCACTCCTTTGGCGAATTGGAACATGCCATTCAAGATTAGCCAGGCAACCAGCCAGACCGGTACGATCCTGTTTGACGGCGATGCGGCCGTGCGGGGTGAACTAGGCAGGCAACCGAAGATGACACCGCTGCGAATTCGCTATCGCGACGCCTCAGGGGTGAAGCAATACAAGATCGAGATGGTGCGCCACTCGCTACTCTCGCCCTTACTGTTGCAAATGGCAGTGTTTTCGACGCTGGACCATCACTTCCGCAGTGCCGGGGCCGGAACAGTGGACATGAAGGGACTTGTGAGGTTTGCCGGCATAACGAAGCCCCTGGAGATCACAGGCCGTTATGCGGGAGATAACAATCTGCCGATAGCCGCCTCGCTTGGTGCGGCAATTCCTATGGCATTCTTCCAGCAACACGTGGAAGACGGCTTGCTCCCAGAATCCATCGAATTTGATCTCGAATCAAAGCCCGTGCGAGAACAATGGGTCATCGAAGCCGCGTCTAGCTCGCGCCGGACGGCCAAGCCCGGGGACACGCTCATGATCCGTACTCTGCTGTCCACGCCCAACGGCAAAGAGAAGGTCATCGAATATCCGTTCACGGTGCCGGCATGGCTGCCGGCGGGTGAGACTCTGACTTTGACTGTGTCCGATGCCTTCACCACCAACCTGCTCGATTTCAGGTCGTTCTATCAGCCCGGCGGCCCGGTATTCCGGTCTACCGAAGACCTGATTCAGACGCTGGGGACGCTGCATCCGGCGAATGCATTCTATGTGCGAGTGTTTCGTTCGAGCGCGGCTTACCAATCGGCCGGGCGTGAACTGGCGAATCTGCCGCCTTCGATCAACGCGGTGCTCCAAAAAACTCCAGGCAGTTATCTGCCCACTTACCAATCGAAACTCATGAATCGCGAAACGCTGTTGGCCGAAGGCATAGTGTCGGGCTCGCGCACGATGACACTGGAAATCGAAAAATGATGCGACTGCTTTTGATCTTGTTGACTGCCGGGATCGCGTTTGCGGCGGCGCCATCCACCTGGGAGCTTTCGCAGTACAGCGACTTCATCAAGGGCAAACTCAGGAATGTCTCGTTGACTCGCGACGGCGTGCTGGAGCCTGGCCCTGCGATATCAAGTTCCCTGGGTCTGGATGAGGTCTCTCTGTGGTCGATGGTTGCTGCCCCGGATGGGACGGTTTATTTGGGCACCGGGCCGAAAGGCCGTATTTACCGTCGTGCCTCCGGTGCTAAATCACTCGAAGTATTTGCATCTATCCCGGAGCCTCATGTATTTGCCTTAAGCCTAAGCGAGGATGGCTCACTCTATGCAGCCGGTTCCCCGGGCGGGAACATCTACAAAGTCGCTGCAAACCAAGCGAAGCTGTTTGCACAGACGGGAGCCAAGTTTGTCTGGTCGCTCCTTGCAACGCGCAACGGTGTCTTCGCCGGTGGAGATGACGGGCGCATATTTCGCGTGACTTCCTCCTTGAGCGAGGTCTATTACGAGAGTGGCCAGTCGAATATTACGGCGCTGACGCTCGATGCCAATGGAGCTTTGATTGCCGGGTCTGATCCGAACGGCATTCTTTACCGGGTCACAGCCAAAGGCAAGGCCCAGGTGCTTTACGACGCCCCGTTTACAGAAATTCGGACCGTGGCAGCGCGGAAGTCAGGCGAGATTGTGTTTCTCGCCATGGGCGGCGCCGCTGCCAAACGAACCCAAACAGCGACCCAACCCGGCGCGGGCGGTTTAAGCACGGGGGTTCCCCAGGTGACAACCACGATTACCGTGACAGAAGAAGCCCAGGCCGGCATCGACCTGAAGCCAAAAGCTGCTCAGCCTACCACCCAAACTCCAGCGGCTCCGGCTGCGGCAATTACGACCATGGACGTGCCGGGACTGGATCGTTCTGCCATCTACCGCGTGAATCCGGATCTGACCGTGGACCAGTTATTTGTGACCAAGGAAGAGAGCCTCTACGATCTGGCCGAGCGCGAAGGCAAGCTCTACTTTTCGACCGACAAACAGGGTCGTATCTACCGTCTCGATGGAGACCGTTCCGCTACCCTGCTCGTCGAGAGCGGCGAATCTGAGATAGGCAGGCTGTTGCCTGTTGCTGGTGGCTGGCTGGCGACAGTGACCACCAGCCCCAAGCTGCTTGAGATTGCCGGTGCGATGGCCGCCCCTTACGACTATGAATCGCCGATTCACGAGGCTTCCAATATCGCCCTTTGGGGAGCGCTTAACATCAGCGCCACGGGCGAACCCCGGTTTGAATCGCGCAGTGGAAATGCAGCCAGGCCCGATGCGACATGGAGCGAGTGGCAGCCGCTCAAAGGCAAGAACCTCCAGAGCCCGGCCGCGCGCTATGTTCAGTGGCGTTTAAGTGCGGACCGTGAATTCAAGCTGCGCTCGGCGACATTAAATTATCTACCCAGGAACCAGGGCCCAGTGCTCAAGTCTCTTACCGCCGTATTGGCCATGGTTCCAAGCAACGCACCAAAGCCGCAGGCTGCAGCGGCCACAAGTTCCACCTACACATTGACTGTCACCGACACGGGCGAAGCAACGAGTTCGACCAGCGCCGGCACCGCATCTCTGCTAGCCACGCGGCCTGCCGGGCGCCAACTGATGCTGAGTTGGATTGCGGAAGACGCCGATGGCGATACCTTGCAATACAGCCTGCATTTCCGGTCTGAAGACGAGACCGAATGGAAGTTGCTGAAGCAGGAGATGACTGAAACCAGCCACAGCATTGATGCGGATACGTTGGCGGATGGACGCTATCTGTTCCGCGTCACTGCCAGCGATACGCTTTCCAATTCGGCTCCAAACTCGAAGACCGTTGAGTTCACCAGTGTGCCTGTTCAACTCGACCAATCCTCGCCCGTGCTCGAAGCGTCGATCCGCGAAGGGCGTCTGATGATTCGCTGCATGGACGCGGCTTCGACCATCCGCCGCATCGAATACTCAGTGAACGCTGGGCGCTGGATCGTTGTGGATGCCGCCGATGGAATCTATGACTCACTCGATGAATCCGCTGCTGCAACTCTCACGCTACCAGCCGGCGAAAGCATCGTGACGGTTCGCGCTTTTGATGCCTCGCTGAACGTGACCCTTAAAAAGATCGTCGTGAAGCGCTAACCTTTAGGCCATTCCACCGCACGGTGGAGTTTGAGCATGTTGGTGCTGCCGGGTTCGCCAATTGGCTGTCCACTGACAAATACCACCTGATCATTCGGCTTGATATAGCCACGGCGCTGCAACTCCTGGTCCATCTGAATCAGCATCTCATCGGTGGAACCGGCATTGGGCACGACAATCGGGCTGACACCGTAGATCATCGAAAGCTGACGGGCCGCTTCCTCATTGGGCGTGAAGGCATAGATAGGTACTGGCGGCCTGAAGCGGCTAATTAGCCGGGCAGTGGAGCCCCCTGCCGTGAATACAGCGATCGCTGCAACTCCCAGGTAGCGCCCCGCGCGATAAGCTGAATCGGCAATGATCTCGGCATGAGTCGGATTGGCCATTGCCGGCAATTCCTGGTAACCGCGATAGCGCAGATTGATCTCTGTCTCGGCAGCGATCCGGTCCATGACACTGGCCGCCTCCACAGGATACTTGCCGATGCTGGTTTCAGCCGAAAGCATTACCGCATCCGTGCCGTCATAGATCGCATTGGCGATGTCGCTCACTTCCGCCCGCGTCGGATAAGGGTTCTCGATCATGCTCTCCACCATTTGCGTCGCTGTGATTACAAACTTACCCATGCTGCGCGCACGCTGAATGATCGTCTTCTGAATCGCAGGAACCTTTTCGATCGCCATCTCCACGCCCAGGTCGCCGCGAGCCACCATCGCGCCATCGCTCTCGGCAAGGATCGCGTTGAGATTCTCAACCGCCTCCGGCTTTTCGATCTTGGCGATCACCTGAATCTTGCTTTCCTTCTCTTCGAGGTAAAGCTTGAGGCGGAGCACGTCGCTTGGCTGCCGCACAAAACTGAGTGCGACAAAATCAACTTTCTCTTCAAGCCCGAAGAGCAAATCTGCTTTGTCCTTGCGGGTCAGCGAAGGAGTGCTCACCGCAACGCCCGGCAGATTAATTCCCTTGCGGTTGCTCACCGGGCCGCCAACCAGCACCTCACAACGGGCGGCAATCCCGTCACTTGAAATCACGCGGAGCTTGACGCTGCCATCGGCGATCAAAACGGAATTGCCAGGTTTGACGTCACGCGCAAACTCAGAGTAGCTGGTCGAAGCAATCTTCTGGGTGCCCATAATCTGCTCCGTGGTGAGCGTGAAAATCTCCCCGTTCTGCAGAACGGTACCACCGTTCTCGAATTCGCCGAGCCGAATCTTCGGGCCCTGCAAATCGAGCAATAGCCCCGTGTGCACGCCCATCGCCTTGGCTGTTTCGCGCACCAGATGGATGCGGCGGATGTGATCTTCCTTTTGGCCATGGCTGGCGTTCAAGCGAAAGATATCGACCCCTGCTTCGAGCAGTTTCCGGATCATGTCAGGACCGTCAGTGGCTGGGCCTAGTGTGGCTACGATTTTGGTGCTTGGCATTCAGTTCAGAACTTGGTTGGGAGGAGTGCTCAGCGGACAGGGCTCTACAATACTCATTATGCCCATCTATCAGGCAGTCGTCCTCGCGATTGTCCAAGGATTCACAGAGTTTTTACCAATTAGTAGCTCAGCACACCTGTTTTTAGTGCCTTGGCTACTGGGTTGGCCAGATCAGGGGCTCGACTTCGATATTGCACTTCATATCGGCACCTTGATTGCCGTGCTGGTTTATTTCTTTCAGGATTGGCTGCAAATCGTATCGCAGGCTGTAGGAATCGACTACGGCAAAGACCCCGAGCTGAAACAAAGCCCGAAGCTGCTTTGGTACCTCATGCTCGCCTCTGTGCCCGCAGGACTCATTGGCTTAAAGTTTAAAGACCAGATCGAGACCACTCTGCGCAGCCCGTTTGTGATGGGAACCATGCTGATTCTGATCGGCGGTCTGTTGTGGGTGGCGGAGCGCTACACCAGGCGGGTCAAACACATTGGGGAACTGACTCTAACCGATACGCTGATGATCGGCACATCGCAGGCACTTGCCTTGGTGCCTGGCACTTCCCGCAGCGGAATCACAATTTCGACCGGGCTGTTTCGCGGGCTCACACATTCCGCAGCCGCCCGATTCTCCTTCCTTCTCTCAACTCCAATCGTGGCGGCCTCCGGTCTGAAGTCGGTTTATGACCTCTCCAAACAAGGTGTCAGTGAAGGAATGCTGGCGCCTTTCCTGATTGGAATCGGCGGCAGCGCGCTCGTAGGAATTGCCGTGATCGCCTTCTTTTTAAAGGTGATCCGCAAGCATGGCCTCGCGCCCTTCATTGCATACCGAATTATTTTTGGCATAATAGTGATCGCTCTGGCATTTGTCCGGTCACGCGGATGAAGCTTTTAGGTCCAACTACACATAAGCGCCTCAACGAGGTGCTCGCATTCCTGTTTCTGTTTTTAGGCTTGGCCATCATGCTCAGCCTGATCTCCTACTCGGCGATCGATCCGAGCTGGAACACAGCGACCAGCGTCGACCGCCCCACGAATCTGATGGGAAGATTCGGCTCGCACTTGAGCGATGTCTGTTTCCAGTTATTCGGCCTCTCCAGCTTTGTCATTCCTGCCCTGATTCTGTTGCTGGCATGGAAGTGGATGCAGTCGAAGCCAATCGATGCCGCCGGCATTAAGGTAGCGGGTGCAGTGATGTTCGTACTCGGCGCTTGCACCAGCTTCTCTCTTGCCCCCGGCGCGCGAGCGTTCTCCGGAGCCATCCCAGCTGGCGGCCTGTTCGGCATGATCTTCGCTGACATGGCCGTCTTCTACTTCAACTTCACCGGTGCCGCCTTGTTTACCGCCACGGTGATGGTGGTTTCGCTCTACCTGATCTCCACCTTCTCGATTGCCATTCTGCTTGAGTGGCTCGAAGTGCCAACCATGATTCTCAAGGCGGTCGCCAAGGCATTTCGTAAATTCCGACTGCCGAAGCTGCCTAAGTTCCAAATGTTTGAACGGCGGTCTGTGCGACTCAAATCATCCAGATCCGATGGCGCGGAAGAAGCCCCTGCGGTTTCACGCCGTCGTACTCCTCCCCGACAGGCCGAAGGCGAATTGGCTGACGTTCCACCCTGGGAGACCAAGACGGTTGCTTCTTCGATGCCCGCCTTTGAAACTGCCGAGTCTGTTGATGTACCCAATACAGACGGCGGCTACATCCCGATCAAGACACTCGAAGAGTTCGCCGCAGCGCCAGAACCATCGCCTCTGCCTG
>Ga0163144_10001540_pt1 | contig 54229 bp, 50 predicted proteins | sample OliLak19BULKMAT1_FD_123175 | JGI IMG/M metagenome (GOLD analysis project Ga0163144, IMG submission 123175) | Freshwater microbial mat bacterial communities from Lake Vanda, McMurdo Dry Valleys, Antarctica - Oligotrophic Lake LV.19.BULKMAT1 | ecosystem: Environmental > Aquatic > Freshwater >... | reverse complement strand
TGGCCGAATGCGTAGAGGTTGCCGCCGCATTCGTACAGCGCGCCCGCGGAGCAGTCGCCGCCGCCCAGGTCGAGCGCATAGCCTCCGGTCTGCAGGTGGATGTCGACGGCGGTGACGCCGCGCGGCGGCACGAACGACGGATCGAGATGCAGGCTGCCGCGCCGGCGTTCGGGCGCGGTGAGCTGCGCCGCGGTGGCCGCCAGCCGCTCGCGTTCGCGGAACACGCTGTCGCCGACCGCGACCCACATCTGTTCCTGCGCGGCGCGCGCCAGCGATGACCAGCTGCGGTAGGACGGATCGGCCTGCATCGCGTCGCGGATCTCCTCGCGGGTCTGCGGCGCGTGGCCGTGCTGCTTCGACCAGGCCGGAGCCACGACGCTGTCGAACAGCTTCGGCTGGGTCGAACGCAGGCCGCGATTCAGCGCGAGCTTGAACGCGACCGCAAACTGCTGCCGCGAAGCTTCGTCGGCCGTGGGGCGGGGGAGCATGGCGTGCTGGACGCTGCGGACCATTTGGAGTTCCTCTGGGCGGGGAAGGCTAAAAAACTCCCCGGGCGGGTTGAGCCGGGCCGAAACATCATGCGAATATAACCATTCTGGGCCTCGCTGCGAAGCCCGACGGACCACTGCATGCGGGACCTGCGCTCCTTTCTCGCCGACGAAGCCGCCTCGCTCTGGGAGCTCCCCGAGCCGGTGGCGCTGCGGCACGAGCTGACGGCGTTGCAGCATGCGCTCGACCAGCGCGGCGAATTCCCGATCCTGCTGGCTCGCCACCTGAAGAATCTCGACGGGCAGCCGTCGCCGGTGCCGGTCGTCACCAACCTGACCGCCAGCCGCGAGCTCACGGCCCGGGCGCTCGGCATCGCCGACCACCGGGACACCGCGCGCTGGTTCGCGGCGCGCACCCAGGGCGGCATCGACCCGCTGGTCGTGTCGCGCGCCGAGGCGCCGGTGCAGCAGGTGGTGCTGCATGCGGACGAGGCGAGCCTGCATCGCCTGCCGGTGCTGACGCAACACGAACTCGAGCCCGGCCCCTATCTGACCGCGGCGCATGCCACCACCTACGACCCGGACACCGGCGTCGACAACACCGCGATCCAGCGCTGCTGGGTCAAGGGCCCGCGGCAGATGACCTATTTCCCCTATCCGACCACCCACAACTCGCGCAATCTGCGCAAGTTCTGGGCCCGCGGCGAGCCCTGCCCGGTGGCGTTCTGGATCGGGCATCACCCGGCGGTGCTGCTCGGCACGCAGGCCAAGCTGCGGTATCCCGAGAGCCACTGGCGCGCTGCCGGCGGCGTGCTCGGCGAGCCGCTGCGCGTCGTGCCTTCGGTGCTGCATGGCGAGCGGATCATGGTGCCGGCGGATGCCGAGATCGTGATCGAAGGCTTCGCGCCGCCGAACGTGTTCTCGGCGGATGGCCCTTTCGGCGAATACACCGGCTATCTTGGCGCCCAGGTGCAGGCGCCCACGTTCGAAGTCAGCTGCATCACGATGCGCCACGACGCGATCTACCACGACTATGCCTCCGGCCTCACCGACATGCTGGTGCCCGACAACATGGCGATGGAGGGCAAGGTGTACGAACTGGTCAAGGCGGTGGCGCCATCGCTCGTGAACGTGCACGTGCCGACCGAAGGCCGCCGCCTGCATGCCTACCTGCAGCTGCGCAACCCCGGCCGTGGCGAGGCGCGCGACGCGCTGATGGCCGCGCTGGCCTACCGCCGGCTGAAGACCGTGATCGTCGTCGACGAGGACGTCGATCTGTTCGCCCCCGAGTCGATGCTCTGGGCGCTGGCGACCCGCGTGCAATGGTCGCGCGACTCCATCATCGTCGACGGGCTGTCCGGCTCGAGCCTCGATCCCTCGCTGCCGGAAGGCGCCGGGACCGCCTCGAAGATGGGCATCGATGCCACCTTGCCGCCACCGCCGCGGCCCGGCGTGCCGCGCGCAGTGCCGCCGGTGGCGACGGTGCCCGAGGCGGCGCGCGAACGTGCCCGCGCGCTGCTCGCGGGCGCCGGCGCAGCCGCCACACGCTGGCCGCGCTCGTGAGCGACGCGATGCCGGAAATCCTGCGCGATGCGCCGGGGGCCGCCTGGGAAAAGCGCGGCAATACGCTATGGATCGGCTGCACCGGCGCTGGCTGCGGCACCTGGTTCCCCGTCAGCCCGGTGATGACCCGCCCCGGCGCGCCGCCGGCCTGTTGCCCTGATTGCCATGCCGAGTTCAAGCTCGCGGCGTCGTTGCCGCGTCAAGGAGAAAAGACATGACCCAACTGATGACCCAGAAAGAATTCTTCGCTGCCCTCGAGGCGGCCCGCCAGCCCAAGCACGGTGGCGGCCATGCGTTCAGCCGGGCCTGGGCCGCCGGTGAACTCTCGCGGGCGCAGCTCGGCGAGTGGGCGATCCAGCATTTCTACTACATCGATCCGATCCCGCAGCAGTTCGCGCTGCTCTATTCGCGCCTGCCGGATCTCGATGCGCGCCAGCACCTGCTCGAGAACCTGCTGGGCGAGGAAATGCCCGGCAAGCCCGGCAAGCGCCACCCGGACCTGCTGCGCAAGTTCGCGCGCGCCTGCGGCGTCTCCGACGAGCGGATCCTGAACGCCGAGCAGAACGGCGACATCCTCGCCACCACGCGTGCGATGCGCGCCTGGATCTGGGAGCTTTCCGGCATCCGTGCGCTGCCCGAGTCCTGCGCCGGCATCATGGTCGCGCTCGAGGGGCAGCTGCCAACGCTCTATCCGAAGTACGTCGAGGCGATGCGCAAGATGGGCTTCTCCGATGACGACATGGAGTTCTTCCACGTCCACATCGAGGGCGACACGGAGCATGCGCACATCGGTCTCGAACTGACTGCGCGCTACGCGACGACGACCGAGCTGCAGCAGCGCTCGATCGCCTGCGTTCGCTCCTCGGCCGAGATGCGCTTCTCGATGCTCGACGGCATCAACGATCGCCTGGTGCACAAGAAGGCCGCCTGAGCGCAGCCGCTTGAGCCTCTCCAGCAGCGGGCCAGGCGGCGCGTCCGGGCGTTCCGCGCAGGCTCCGGCGCAGCCGGTGGCATTCGTCACCGGCGCTTCCGGCGGCCTCGGCCGCGCCACGGTGGCGATGCTGCGGGCACGCCGCATGGCCGTAGTCGCCACCGACCTCGCACTGGCGGCCATTGCCTGCGGCGAGCCCGGGTTCTCGGCCGCGAGTCTCGACGTCACCGATGAGGGCGCGATCGCCGCTCGCGTCGCGCAGGCGCTCGCGGAGTTCGGCCGCATCGACCACGTGATCCATCTCGCGGGTCGCGCCGGGCATGGTCCGATCGATGCTGTGAGCCGCGCCGACTGGAATGCGGTGCTCGACGTCAACCTGACCTCCGCATTCATGCTCGCCAAGGCCGTGCATGCGCCGCTCGCGGCGAGCCGCGGCACGCTGACGCTGGTGTCCTCCACCAACGGCCTGAACGGCGGCAGCACTCTTTCCGGGCCGGCCTACGCCGTCGCCAAGGCGGGCCTGATCAACCTGACGCGCTATCTCGCCAAGGAATGGGCGGGCGAGGGCGTGCGCGTCAACTGTCTCGCACCCGGGCCGATCGACACGCCGATGGTTACCGGCCGCTTCACGCCCGAGGTGCTGGCGAAGCTGCGCGCCAGCGTTCCGCTCGGGCAGATCGGCCAGCCCGAACACGTCGCGCACGCGATCGGCTACCTGGTCAGTCCCGACGCTGCGTTCGTCACCGGCACGGTGATGAACCTCTCCGGCGGATTGGTGCTTGACTGAGATGCCGACCCGTCCACGCGCGACGCCAGCGAAGAGCACGGTCCGACCGACCGGCAGCAGGGTGCGCAACATTCCGTCGCCCCGCTACCACCAGGTCTACGTCACGCTGCGAACCTGGGTGCGCGACGGCACCTATCGGGCCGGCGACCAGATCCCGACCGAGCCGGAGCTCTGCAGGATGTTCCACGTTTCGCGGATCACGGTGCGCAAGGCCATCGAGGACCTGGCGCGCGAAGGCTGGCTGGTGCGCCAGCAGGGCAAGGGCACCTTCGTGCAGCTCTCCTCCGCCCGTCCCGCGGCGTCGCTCGACCTCGACGAGGCGCGCAGCCAGGTGGCCGACCTCGCCGCGGCCACCGAGGTGCGTGGCCTGGTCGTCAACGACGTCGATCCCGACGAGGAAACCCGTGCCGCGCTCGACCTGAAGGTCGGCGAGTCGGTGCAGCGCGCCTCGCACGTGCGCGTGCTGCGTGGTGTGCCGCTCGGGCTGATCACGACCTTCGTGCCTCTGCACGTGGCGGCGCGCGTCAGCCAGGCCGAGATGGCCCGGCAGCCGATGTTCGAGTTGCTCGGCAAGGCCGGCATCACGGTGTCGCGGGCAGACCAGTGGATCGGCGCCACGCTGGCCGGCGTCGAGGCCGGCAGGGCGCTCGGCGTCGAGGTCGGCGCGCCGCTGCTGCGGCTCACCCGCATCGTGTTCGACGCCGACGGCAGGCCCGTGGAGCGCGTGGTCGCGCTCTACCGGGCGGATGCCTACCAGTACCACATGTTGCTGCGCGCCCCCGCGGGCCGCGGCTGAAACCAGCGAGGAACCATCAACATGATCCGAGTCAAGATGGCCGCAGGTTGCGGCATTGCGATCGCCAGTCTCGTTCTCGGCGCCACGGTGGCCGGCTCCGTCGTGTCCGCTGCGGGCAAGAACGCCAGGGTCGATCTCGACGATCCGGCCCAGCGCCTCGAAGCCTTCATCCGCGCCAATGGGGATACCAGCGGCAAGCCGGCGGTGTCCTATGGCACGGGCAAGGTCTATGGCTACATCCCGGGAGAAAAGCCGCGCGCGCTGTTCGGTCTCGAGGTGGTCGGCGTCTCGCGCTACGAGAAGATCGAGGGCGGCTACCTGCGGCTGCACCGCGAGATCGGCTACTACACCGACCTCAAGACCGGCGAGGTGATCAGCCGCTGGTTCAATCCCTGGCTGCAGCGCGACGTGGAAGTGATCCCGATCCAGAACGATCCGGTCAATCGCCGCTACACGATCCAGAACACCAGCTTCAACGTGAACGCTTCGGGCGACGACATCGTGTTCTATCGCGAGGTGCCTCTGCGCTATCCGAACCCGCTCGATCGCGCCACCTACCCGGTCAATTCGAGCGGCGAGTTCTACGAGGCGATGGAGATGTTCACGACCTTCGTCAGCCGCGCGCAGCTCGACGACCCGCGCCTGACCTCGATTCCGGGCCCCGGCACCTGGACACGCTTCGGGCCCTGGCTGCCGTGGATGGAAATGGGCGCCCACCAGGGCTACCTCGTCTACCACAGCCGCAGCTTCAAGCCCGCCAATGGGCTCGACGGGATCCCCGCGAAACTGCGCGAGTACATCGCCAGGGACAATCCGAAATACCTCAGCGCGCCGGAGAAGTTCACCGAGCCGGACGAGACCAGCTGGACCTTCTTCAAGAAGAAACTGGACGAACGGCGCAAGCAGGCCGCGCCGCGGTGAATCGGCTGCCGCGTCGTCGCGCATGGCGCGTGCTCACTGCCTGCGCCGGGCTGCTCGGCGCGAGCGGTTTCGGCACCCTGTCCACGGCCAGTGCCGCCGGATCAGCCCCTGCGCCACGGCTGCTGCGCGACTGTCCGGACTGCCCGGAACTGGCCGTCGTGCCGCGCGGCAGGTTCCAGATGGGGTCCGACGACGGCGAAAAGGGCCGCCCGGAAGGTCCGGTACACCTGGTGCGGATCCGGCAGTCCTTCGCGCTCGGGCGCAGCGAGGTGACGGTCGGGCAGTTCCGGCGCTTCGTCGAGCAGTCCGGCTACCAGGTTGCGCCCGGCTGCCGCGTGCAGGCAGCCGCGCCGGGGCCGGCCGGCCGCGTCGAGTGGCGTGACGATGCGTCCAAGGGCTGGCGGGATCCGGGCTTCGTCGATGCGCTGCGCGAGGACCATCCGGTGGTCTGCGTCGGCCGCGTCGATGCGCTGGCCTATGTCGAGTGGCTCGCGCAGACGACTGGCCGGCCGTACCGCCTGCCGAGCGAGTCGGAATGGGAGTATGCCGCGCGCGCCGGCTCCGGCGGTCTCTTCGACTGGGGCAGCAACGCCGACAACGGCTGTACCCGGGCGAACCTCTACGATCGCAGCGCGCGCAAGCACCTGGACTTCGGCTGGGGCTTCGTCGACTGCGACGACGGCTTCCGCGAGCTTGCGCCGGTCGGCCGGCTGCAGGCCAATGCCTTCGGCCTGCACGACATGGTCGGCAACGTCTGGGAATGGAACGCCGACTGCTATCGCGAAACCTACGCCGCGACGCCGACCGACGGCCGCGCCGAACCGGCCGCGCCCGACTGCAAGCTGTGGTCGGTGCGTGGCGGTGGCTGGATGACACGGCCGAGCCGCCAGCGAATCAGCTTCCGCGGGCGCGACCCGAACGACGCCCGCTACAGCTATTTCGGCTTCCGCGTCGCCCGCGACTTGGACTCCCGCGAGCGATGAACGCCTGCGCCGCCGAGGTGCCCGGCGGCGGGCTCGCACGCCTGCTCGCCGCCATCCGTGCCGGCGAGGTCGCGCTGACCACCGCTGCCTTCGTCGTGCTGGTGGTCGTGATTTTCTCCGACGTGCTCTGGCGCTGGACCACCGGCAGCGGCATCTTCTGGGCACGCGAGGTCGGCGTGTTCGCCAACATCGTGCTGACGATCATCGGCATCGGCATCGCCTCCTCGGACGGCACGCACCTGCGCCCGCGCTTCTTCGACGGCGCGTTTCCGGCGCGCTGGGACGGCGGCCTGACCCGCATCCAGGAACTGCTGACGGCCACCGGCTTCGCGCTGCTGGCCTGGGTCGCGGTCGGCGTGGTGCAGGAGACGATGGCGCTCGAGGATCGCTCGATCGTGCTGCGCTGGCTGGTCTGGCCGGTGCAGCTGGTGCTGCCGGTGGCGTTCGCGCTCGGCGCACTGCGGCACTGCATTTTCGGGCTGGTGCCGACGCTGCGTCCCGCGGAGCGCGGCGAGGCTGACCTCGAGGTGCCGGCGAAGTGAGCACCACGCTGCTGGTCGCGCTGGTGGCCGTGCTGCTGCTGCTGCGCCAGTACGTCGTGATCGTGCTGGCGGCGGTGGTGGTGTTTGTCTATGTCGTCTGGGGCGATGGACGCATCGACAACATCGTCATCGACGGCTGGGACGCGCTGAACCAGGACGTGCTGCTGCCGATCCCGCTCTACATGCTGGCCGGCGCGATCATGGCCGAGGGCGCGATCGCCGGGCAGCTGGTGCGGGTGATGCGGGCGCTCGCAGGCCCGATCCCGGGCGGGCTTGCGGTGGCGACCTGCCTCTCCTGCGGCCTGTTCGCCGCGATCGTCGGCTCCAGCACCGTGACACTGCTGGCGGTCGGCACGGTGCTGTATCCGGCGCTGCTCGCCGCCGGCTACCAGAAATCGTTCTCGCTCGGCCTGATCTGCGCCGGCGCGACGCTCGGCATCATCATCCCGCCTTCGATCCCGCTGATCCTCTACGGGGTCATGACGGCGACCTCGATCTCCGACCTGTTCCTCGCGGGCGTCGGCCCGGGGCTGCTGCTGTTGACCCTGTTCGCGGTCTATTCCGTGGCGGTGAACTGGCGCCTGCGCAGCGGCCGCTGGGACCGCGCCGAACTGCTCGGGGCACTGCGCGAGGGCATCTGGGCGCTGCTGATGCCGGTGCTGATCCTCGGTGGCATCTATTCCGGCCTGTTCACCGCCACCGAATCGGCGGCCATCGCCGTGGTCTATGCACTGGTGATCGAGCTGTTCGTCTACCGCAAGCTCGACCTGAAAGGGCTGCTGCGGGTGACGACCGAGACCACGCGCCTGCTCGGGGCGCTGTTCCCGGTGCTGATGATGGCGCTGGCGCTAAACAAGTTCCTGACCTTCGAGCAGGTGCCGACCCAGATGGTCGCCCTGCTCGAGCAGGTTTTCCAGGGTCCCGGGACCTTCCTGCTCGCCACCAACGCGCTGCTGGTGGTGGTCGGGTGCCTGATGGACATCGGTTCGGCGATCCTGATCCTCGCGCCCATTCTGCAGCCGGTTGCCGAAGCCCAGGGCATGCACCCGGTGCACTTCGGCATAATGATGACCGTGAACCTCGAGATCGGATATCTCACGCCGCCGATGGGCCTGAACCTCATCGTCGCGATGACGGCATTCCGGGAGAACTTCTGGTTCATCTGCAAGGCCGTGCTGCCCTTCATCGGGCTGATGCTGATCGGCCTCGCCGTCGTGGCGCTCTGGCCGCCGCTGTCGCTGTTCCTGCTCGGCTGAGCGCCGCGCTGGATTCATTCACGCTGGTTTTCAATCAGGGGTAATCGTCATGGCTGAGACACCGATGAAATTCGATCTGCTGATCAAGAACGTGCGGGTCGTGCGCCCGAAGAAGACCAGCGTCGAGAAGATGGACATCGGCGTGAAGGGCGGCAAGGTCGTCAAGGTCGCCAAGGGCCTGAAGGCCGCCGAGGCCCGCGAGGTCGTCGACGGCAAGAACCAGCTGGCGTTCCCCGGCTGCGTCGATCCGCATATGCACTGCGGCATCTACGGTCCGCTCGGCGAGGACGCCTACAACGAGAGCCTCGCGGCGGCGCAGGGCGGCGTCACCTCCAGCCTCAACTACATGCGCACCGGCGGCTACTACATGGAGCAGGGCGGCCCCTACGCCAAGGTCTATCCCGAGGTGCTCGACATCTCGAAGGACCGCTTCTGGGTCGACTACGCCTATCACCTCGCGCCGCTCGATCGCACGCACATCGGCGAGATCGACATGCTGATCGAGAAGTACGGCGTCACCTCGTTCAAGATCTTCATGTTCTACGGCGGTTACGGCCTGCACGGCGCCTCGAACTCGCAGCGCGAGTTCCTGATGATCGGCGAGGACGAGAAGTACGACATCGCGCACTTCGAGTTCGTGATGCGAGGCGTGCATCGCGCGATGCTGCGCAACCCGAAGCTGAAGGACTCGATCTCGCTGTCGCTGCACTGCGAGCTCGCGGACATCCTCAGCGCCTACACCAAGATGGTGGAGGGCGGTGCCAAGGTCACCGACCTCGACACCTACCTCACCGGCCAGACTCATGATCCCGAGTGCATCGACTGCAAGCCGCTGACGGGCCTGAAGGCCTACAGCGCGGCGCGCCCGCCGCATTCCGAAGGTCTCGCGATCACGATCGCGTCCTATCTCGCCCACGAAACCAACTGCCTCAACATCAACCTGCTGCACCTGACCTCGCGCAAGGCGGTCGAGGCGGCGCTGCTGATGGCCAAGGCGTTCCCGCACATCAATTTCCGCCGCGAGGTCACGATCGGCCACCTCTGTCTCGACTACGACTCGAAGGTCGGCAGCTTCGCCAAGGTGAACCCGCCGATCCGCTCGCGAGAGGACGTCGAGTTCCTCTGGAAGGCGCTGCTCGACGGCAAGCTGGACTGGGTCTGTTCCGACCATGCCTGCTGCAAGACCGAGAAGAAGGTCGGCAAGAACGGCAAGAAGGACATCTTCCAGGCCAAGTCCGGCTTCGGCGGCACGGAATACATGCTCCCGGCGCTGATCACCGAGGGCAAGCCGCGCGGCCTGTCCTACAACCGCATGGCCGAGCTGCTGTCGTACAACCCGGCGCGCCGATTCGGCCTGAAGGCCAAGGGCGACATCGCCCCCGGCATGGATGCCGACATCGCGCTGGTCGACCCGAACAAGAGCTTCATCGCGGGCGATAAGCACTCCGAGTCGAAGCAGGGCTATTCGGTGTTCGAGGGCAAGGAGATGTCGGCCAGCGTCACCAGCACCTTCCTGCGCGGCCAGCTGATCTATTCCAACGGCAAGGCTGTCGGCAAGCCGCAGGGCAAGTACCTGCATCGCCCTTACGTCTGAGCTAGAATCCCCGACCCCCAGATTCAATCGGAGATCTTCCAGATGACCATCAAAGCCGGCGAGCACATGCCCTCGGGCACGCTGAAGACCATGAACAAGGATGGCCCCCAGGACGTCACCACCGACTCGCTCTTCAAGGGCAAGACAGTCGTGCTGTTCTCGGTGCCGGGCGCGTTCACCCCCACCTGCGATGCCAAGCACCTGCCGGGCTACGTGCAGCATGCCGACGCGATCAAGGCCAAGGGCGTCGACACGATCGCCTGCATGGCCGTCAACGACGTGTTCGTGATGAACGCCTGGGGCAAGGCCGGCGGCGCCACCGACAAGGTGCTGATGCTGGCCGATGGCAACGGCGACTATTCCAAGGCGCTCGGGCTCGAGCTCGATGCGCGCGGCTTCGGCATGGGCGTGCGCGGCCAGCGCTTCGCGCTGATCGTCAAGGATGGCGTCGCGACCCACATCAATATCGAATCGAAGGGCGAGTTCCGCCTGTCCGCGGCCGACTACGTCCTCGGCCAGCTCTGAAGCCGGCCGCCCCGATGCCAGATCGCAATCGCCGGATCACCTTCGCCCGCAGTCCCCAGGGTCTTCCCGTGCCCGAGGACTTCAGCGCGGATGCGACGGCGATTCCGACTCCTGGCCCGGGGCAGTTCCTCTCGCGCACGGTGTACCTGTCGATCGACCCGTACTACCGCAACGTGATGAAGAACAGCCAGATCTACGCCGACCGGCTCGCGCCGGGCGACGTGATGGTCGGTGAGACGCTCGCGCAGGTGATGGACTCGCGCAACGCCGACTTTCGCGCCGGCGAATTTGTCGCGGTGCGCAATGGTTGGCAGCAGTACGCGCTGTCCTCGGGGCAGGGCGTGCGCAAGATCGATCCCGCCGTGGCGCCGGTCTCGAGCGCGCTCGGCGTGCTCGGCATGCCGGGTCTTACCGGCTGGGCGGGCACCGTGCATCTCGGTGAGCCGCGTCCGGGCCAGACTTTCGTCGTCTCGGCCTGCACTGGCCCGGTGGGCAGCACGGCGGGCCAGGTCGCACGCCACATGGGTGCGCGCGTGGTCGGCATCGCGGGTTCGCAGGAAAAGTGCGATTTCGCGGTCAAGGAGCTCGGCTTCGACGCCTGCGTCAACTACAAGACCGGCGATCTCGCCGCGCAGATCAAGACGGCCTGCCCGGGCGGCATCGACGTCTATTTCGACAACGTCGGCGGCGACACGCTGGTGGCGGTGATTGGCAATCTCGCGATGGGCGCACGGATCATCCTCTGCGGCATGATCGAGGCCTACAGCATGGACAAGCCGCCCGCGGGCCCCTGGCTCGGTCCGGTGGTCGGTGCGCGCGCGATCATGAAGGGCCTCGTGGTCTACGACCACCTGAACCGCATGGGAGAGATGACCAGGACGGTCGGCGGCTGGATCCGCAACGGCAGCTTCAAGTATCGCGAAGACATCACCGAAGGCCTCGAAGGCGCGCCCGAGGCGTTCTGCCGCCTGATGCGCGGCGGGAACTTCGGCAAGTCGCTGGTGCGCGTCGGGCCCGAGCGGCTGTAGGCCGCCTGCGCGGCTTAGCCCGGCGCCAGCAGCGTCGGATGCAGCCCCAACCCGGTGAGGCGTTCGAGGATCCGCGCGCCTGCGGCCCGGTCGGCCACCTCGACCTCTGCCTCGACGCGCACCGACTTCGCGTCCTGGCCGAGGAACAGACGATCGTGCACGATCGAGTTGATGTTGCCGCCGAGCTCGCCGATCGCGGTGCAGAGCAGGCCGAGGGCGCCCGCCTGGTCGGGTAGCTCGACCGCGAGGCGCAGCAGGCGGCCCTCGCGGACCAGCTGCCGCTGCAGCACGGTCGCGAGCAGCCGGCTGTCGATGTTGCCGCCGCAGAGGATCAACCCGACCGTGCGGCCACGGAACCGCTCGGGCTCGGCCAGCACCGCGGCGAGGCCGGCGGCGCCGGCGCCTTCGCACAGCGTCTTCTCGACCTGCAGCAGCAGCGCGATGGATTCCTCGATCCGTGCCTCCGGCACGACGCAGAGCCGGTCGACTCGCGCCCCTACGTGCGCGCGCGTGCGCGCTGCCGGTTCACGCACTGCGATGCCCTCGGCGACCGTGGCGCCGCCGGCCATCGGGCCTCGCCAGAAGCCGAGCGCCTGCGCCATGGCCGGATAGCGCTCCGACTGCACGCCGACGATCTCGACCCGCGGCTGGCGCGCGCGATACGCGGTGGCGATACCCGAGATCAGCCCGCCGCCACCGACGGCTACCACCACGCTCTCCAGCGCGGGACCGTCGGCCATCATCTCCAGCGCGATGGTGCCCTGGCCGGCGATCACGGCCGGATCGTCGTAGGGGTGCACGAGGGTGAGGCCGCGCGCGGCGATGAGGCCGGGCACCGCGGCGGCTGCCTCCTGGTAGGAAGCACCCGCCAGCAGCACCTCTGCGCCGAAGGCGCGCGTGCGGCTGACCTTGACGGAGGGCGTCGTGGTCGGCATCACGATCGTGGCCTGGATCCCGAGCTGCGCCGCGTGGTAAGCGACGCCCTGCGCGTGGTTGCCGGCTGAGGCGGCGACCACGCCACGCGCGCGCTCCGCGTCGGTGAGTGTCAGCAGCTTGTTCAGCGCGCCACGCTGCTTGAAGCTGCCGGTGAACTGCAGGTTCTCGAACTTCAGCCAGAGCCTGCAGCCGGTGATCTCCGACAGCGTCTCGGAATGCAGGAACGGCGTCCGTTCCACCCGGCCCTCGATGCGTGCGGCGGCCGCTTCGATGTCGTCGATTCTGATCAGGTCGTTCACGCGCAGCGTTCTCCGTGTCGATGCAGCGTCAAGGGCGTGGCTCCACGGCACGGAAGCTCGCGGCCGCCTCAGGGCTGCCCTTGCCCGAGTAGCGGTACTGGAGCGGGTAGGGATAGATCGGCCGCGTGAAGGCTTCCTCGTCGGGTCGGCGCGGAAAGGGCCGGATCATCGAAGGTCCGTCGTGGTTGCCTTCGAGATGGGCGCCGCGCAGCGCATCCGGCGCGACGCCGCGCTCCACCCAGGCCTCGAGGTGGCCGAGGTAATCGATCGCGAACGCGCCGTTGCCGCCGAAGCAATGCTTCATGCCGGGCACCATGAAGAGCCGCGCGAAGGCCTGCGTCGCTGCGCGTCCGCCCATCGTGCGCTCGACCGTTTCGTAATAGTCGACGGTGCCGAGCGGCGCGACGATCGGGTCGGCCCAGCCGTGGTAGAGCATCAGCTTGCCGCCGGTCGCGCGAAACGCACGCAGATCGGGGTTCGCGGCGGAGTACAGCACTTCCAGCTCGGCGAGGCGCGCCGGGTCTCGATCGAAATCGAAATCCCGATAGCTCCAGTCCGGACCCCAGTCGCTCATGATGAACCGCGTGGTGTCGACTCCCGAGCGTTCGGACGGCGCATGGCCGTCGGAGCCGGGCAGGAAAAGGGTCCATCCGGCCTCGGAGCCGCGCTGTGGCCCGCCGCTGAAGGACGTCGCGCGGCCGCGTGAATCCACCGGCCCGGCGTAGACCTTGCGGACTGCGGCGATCTTCGCCGGCGTGAGGCAGCCCGTCGTGGCGCCGTTGCGGCACTCGAGCGTGCCCGGGTCGAAGCGGCTTCGGCGCGGGTCGGCGATCACGCCATCGCGCAGGCCGTCATCGGCGTCGCTGGCTGCGAGCACGGCGGTGTGCAGGAGCTTCAGGTCGTCGGCGCCCAGCACCGGACGGCGCTGCGCATCGGCGAGCGCGGCGAGGTTCCATAGGAAACTCATCGAGGTCGCCGCTTCGCTAACCACCGGGGCGCCCGCGATGATGCCGTCGAAGTCCTGTGGGAAGCGCTGCGCGGCGACCAGCCCCTGGCGTCCGCCGGTCGAGCAGCCCATGAAATACGAGCGCTCGGGCGTCCGCGCATAGAACGCCTCGACCAGTGCCTTGCCGGCGACCGTGACGCGATGGGTGGCACGGAAGCCGAAGTCGGTGCGGGTCTCGAGATTGCGCCAGGCCCAGAGGCCGTCGGAAGTGCCGGAGCGGTGTCCCATGTCGGAGACGATGCAGGCGTAGCCACGCGCCAGCGGGTAGGCGCATTCGCGTCCCCAGGCCGAGTCGAAATCGAAGCCGCAGGAGCCGGTGCAGCCGGCGTGGAAGAACTTGCCGTTCCAGCCCTCGAGCGGCAGGCGCAGCTCGAGCCCGGTGTTCGGCGTCACGTAGCCCTGCAGCAGACAGTGCGCGGGCACCGCAGCTTCGGCGCCGACCACGCGGGCATTCGTCAGCTGGGTGGGCGCATCGGCAGCCGCGAACGTGGCGGCCGGCATGCCGAGACAGCGAGCGGCCTCGTCGGCCGGTGCAGCGACCGCAACCGGGGCAAGTGCTGCGGCGCCGTACAGCGCGAGCAGCGTCGCGGCGATCAGGAAGCGGTGTCTCATGGTTGACTATTCCGTGGTGTTCTTGCGTGTCGCACGGTGTCCGACGCATCAAAGCCTGCGAGCCCGCGAACAAGCCCGTAGCGGCATGCGTGGCTGCTGTAGCCGCCGGATCCGGCGCCCGCGCCCGGCTTGCACGGCGTACAGCCCCTCAGGCGCGAGTACGGCCCGGGGCCACTTCGAAATGCGCGATGATCGCCGCAGCGCGCGCAGCGACCGCCGGGACACGCAACGCCGTGGTCGCGCGAATCAAGTGCTTCTGGACCTTCGGCGTCCACTGGTAGCGGACGTCGTCGGGGTCGTGCAGCAGCAGCACCGGCTGCGCGATCGCGCCGAGCGCGGGCTTGATGTCGTATTCGAGCGCCGCGAGCGCCGCATCGCCGTAGTTGCCCGGCTGCTGCGCGAGGTCGGTCGCGATCGCGGTCAGGCGCTCGCCGCCGATCGGCGCCTCGCGGCGGCGGATCCCGGCGCGGCTGCGTTCGAACCAGGGCCAGCTCAGCTCCTGGTCGCGCACTCGGTGCCACAGCGAGAGCAGGTGCGTGCCGTCGGAGCGCAGCGGCAGCGGCGGGCAATAGCTGCGCCAGAGCGTGCGTCGCTCGGCCACGCCGAGCAGCCAGGCGCCGTCGAAGGCCAGCGCGTGCACGCGGTTGGCCGCCACGCGCGCGAGCTCGATCGCGATCGGCACGGCGCTGAATTCAGCCACGACGTCCGCCTGCGTGAGGCCCAGTGCATCGAGCAGCTGCAGCAGCGCGGCCGCATAGGCCGGCACGTCCGGGCTCGGCAGCGGATCGGACTCGCCGATCCCAGGCAGGTCGAGCGCATAGACAGTGCGATCGCTGGACAGTGCCGCGGCGAGGTCGCGCACGCCCGAGGAGGAGCCGGGGCATTCGTGCAGCACCAGCACCGGGCGCCGGCTGCCGTTGCCGAAGCGGCGCAGGTGCACCTGGCCGTGCGGCAGCGTCACGTAGCCACGCGTCTCCCCGGCGCGCGGCCGCGCCAGCGGGTCGGGCAGGGCGATCCCCGAAGGGGCGCGCTCGTCGTCGCTGCCGGCGCCCTCGCGCAGCAGCGCGGTGACGCGCGCCGCCCACTCCTGCGGATCGCCGGAGAGCCGCTCGACGGAGCAGCCTTCGGGCAGCTCCTTCGGCAGCGCGTCGAGATAGACGTAGAGCGGGTCGGTCTGGCGGCACATGAACACGGTGCGGGCGCGCACCCGCTCCACCTGCGGCAGCGCGAGGTAGCGCATCGCAGCGCTGTAGGCGGCGCTGTAGTGGGCGCCGGAGAGCAGCATGTCGAGCACGTAGCCGTGCAGGAAGCGATCGTCCGGGAAATCCAGCGGCAGCCGCGTGGCCGGGCGCGTGTCGAACCACGGGAAGAAGCGAAACAGGTCCTTGCCGCGCGCCCACGCCGAGGCGAGGTGGCTGCCGTCTTCCTGGATCACGTAGGGCTTCATGTAGCGCGCGATGAAGTCTTCCGACGGACCGCCCGGCGGCAGGTTCAGGCCGTCGATGATCGCGAGCGAGACGCGATCCGGATGATCGATCGCGAACTGCAGGTTGATCTTCGAGCTGGTGTGGAAGCCGTAGACCGGGCAGCGCCCGATGCCGAAGGCCTCGAGTGTCGCGGCGAGCGCGCGCGCATAGTCCGGGATCTCGGGGCGCGGCTCGGAAGGCAGCGGCGTCGAATGGCCGTAGCCCGGCGTGTCGATCGCGATCGCGGTGAATTCCTCGCCGAGTGACTGCAGCAACGGGATGTGCATCGCGGAGGAACGCGGCGAGTCGTGGAGCAGCAGTACTGGCGGGCCGAATCCGGCCGCGCGATAGTGGACCTGGCCATGCGGCACGTCGACGAAGCCCTTGCGGAGCGCGATTTTCGGGGTGTCTGTCATCACTGTCTTGGTTCGACGTGGTCGATCATGCGCTGAAGATCACTTTAACACGCGTCCGTCCGGGCCCGCCGCAGGCCCGCCGAGGGCGAACCGCAGCGCGAACCAGCTGGCGATGCAGGCCAGGGTCAGCGGCACGGCCGTGGTGCCCGCGGTGCCGTCGTAGAGTGCGCCGGTGAGGATCGCGCAGGCCATCGAGACCAGCATCGCGATCGAGCTCGAGAGCCCGGCGGCGACGCCGGCGAAAGCCGGGTGATCGCCGACCGCGCCGGCGAGCGCCAGCGGCGACACCAGCCCGTTCGCCAGCGTCTGCAACGCGAGCGCGAAGACGAAGGCCGGCAGCAGCGGCTGGGGCAGGGCCGCAGCGACGCAGAACGCGGCGGCGGCGACGAGGTTGACCCAGGTGCCGAACTTCGCGACGCGCCGCGTGCCGTAGCGGCGCGCCAGCGTGCCAGCCGAGGCGGCGCCGAGCACGTAGGCGCCGGCCAGTGAGGCCCAGATCGCGCCGAAGGCCGTCGAACTAAGCCCGAAGAGTTTCTCGAACAGCGCGGCGCCGATCGTGACGAACACGAACGAGCCGCCGCTGATGAAGCTGTAGGTCAGGGAATAGCCGAGGAAGCGCCGCTCGCGCACCAGCGTGCCGAAGGCCCGCACCAATTGGCCGATCGGCATCGGCTGCAACGTCGCCGGCCGCGTCTCGCGCAGCTGCGTATACATCAGCAGCAGCAGGCAGCCGGCCATTGCGGCATGCATCCAGAACACCGCACGCCAGCCCCAGAGCCCTGACACGACACCGCCGGCGAGCGGCGCGATCACCGGCGAAACGCCCATCACCGCGGTGATGAAGGAGTAGGCGATCGCAGCCGGTTCCGGTGCGTAGGAATCGCGCACGATCGCGCGCGACACCACGGTGGCGACGCTGACGCCCATCGCCTGCAGGAAGCGCGCGAGCACCAGCCACGGCAGCGAGGGCGCGAGGCTCGCCAGCAGGCTCGCGACCAGGAACACCAGGAAGCCGCCGAGCAGCACCGGGCGGCGGCCGTAGCGGTCGCACAGCACGCCCTGCACCGGCTGGAACAAGCCGAGGCCGAGCAGGTAGGCGGAGACGACGAACTGCAGCGTCGCGAAGTCGGTCGACAGCGCGCGCTCGAGCGAGGGCAGCATCGGCACGATGCTCGCCATGCCGAACGCCGACAGGCCGCTCGCGGCACCGAGCATCGCGATGAAGCCCCAGCGCGGCCGCGTCTCCCCGGACGAGGTGACGGGCGGCACGGAGACCGGGGCTTAGTTCGCGGCGCCGATCAGGCGCTCGATCTCGGGCACGATCGTGAACAGGTCGCCCACCAAGCCGATGTCGGCGATCTCGAAGATCGGCGCTTCGGCGTCCTTGTTGATGGCGACGATCGTGCGCGCGTCCTTGATGCCGGTCAGGTGCTGGATCGCGCCGGAGATGCCGACGGCCAGGTAGAGCTCGGGCGAGATGATCTTGCCGGTCTGGCCGACCTGCATGTCGTTCGCGGCGTAGCCTGCGTCGACGGCCGCGCGCGAGGCGCCGACGGCGGCCCCGAGGCGGTCGGCGAGACTGTAGAGGATCTTGAAATTGTCGGCGCTGCCGAGCGCGCGGCCGCCGGAGACGACGCGCGAGGCCGTCTGAAGGTCCGGGCGGTCGGAGCGCGCGGCGGAGACGGAGACGAAGCGCGTGTGGCTCGGCAGCTCGGCAGACACCGCGACTGCCTCGACCGGCGCGGCGGCGGCACCGGCCGAGGCAGCTTCGAACGAGGCCGTGCGCACGGTGGCCACGATGCGGGTGCCGGCGGGCACGTCGACCGTGACGATCGCATTGCCGGCGTAGATCGGGCGACGGAAGCGCGTGGCGCTCTCGGCGGCCATCACGTCCGAGAGCTGCGGCGCATCGAGCAGCGCGGCGACGCGCGGCATCAGGTCCTTGCCGAAGGTGGTCGAGGGGCCGAAGACGTGGGTGAACCCCGCTGCGACCTGCACCACCTGCGGCGCCAGCATTGCGGCGAGCGCGTGCTCGTTGGCGGCGTGGTCGACCTGCAGCACGCGGCTGACGCCGGCGATCTGCGCGGCCTGGGCCGCGACGGCGGCGCCATTTGCCGCGAACACCGCGACGACGATCTCGGCGCCGGCGATGGCCTTGGCGCAGGTGATGCATTTGGCCGTGGCGGGGTTCAGCTTGGCGCCGTCGTGTTCGGCAACGATGAGGATCTTGCTCATGGGGGGTTCCTTACAGCAGGCCCTTCTTCTTCAGGGCGTCGACCAGTTCCTGCGCGTTCTTGACCATCACGCCACGCGAGCGGACCGGCGGCGCTTCGTACTTCACCATCTTCAGCGTCGGCGGCAGCGTCACGCCGAGCGAGGCCGCGTCGATCGTCTCGAGCGGCTTCTTCTTGGCCTTCATGATGTCCGGCAGCTTCACGTAGCGCGGCTCGTTCAGGCGCAGGTCGGTCGTGATCACCGCAGGCAGGTCCACTTCGAGGGTCTCGAGGCCGGCGTCGACTTCGCGGGTGACCGTGGCCTTCTCGCCCGAGATCTCGACCTTCGAGGCGAAGGTGGCCTGCGGGCGGCCCCACAGCGCGGCCAGCATCTGGCCGGTCTGGCTGGCGTCGTCGTCGATCGCCTGCTTGCCTAGGATCGCGAGGATCGGCGTTTCCTTGTCGATCAGCTTGCGCAGGATCCTCGCCGCCGCCGGCGGCTCGATCGGGACGTCCGTCAGCACGTGCAGCGCGCGATCGGCGCCCATCGCCAGCGCGGTCCGCAGCTGCTGCTGGCAATCCGCCGGCCCGATCGTCACGACGACGACTTCCTCGGCCAGGCCCTTCTCCTTGATGCGCAGCGCTTCCTCGAGTGCGATCTCGTCGAACGGGTTGACGCTCATCTTGACGCCATCGGTGACAACGCCGGAACCGTCGGGTTTGACGCGGATGCGGACGTTGTAGTCGACGACCCGCTTGATCGATACGAGGATACGCTTCATCGCGACGGACGCTCCTTCCTAAGCTACCCGAGGATGTCTCGGTAAGTAGCTGAAAACGCTAGGGAATCAATGGAATTGCTCGTCGCGACAGGCCGCGATCTGGCGCAGCATCATAGCGGTCGCGGTGGCCCCCGTCAGCCCCGCGGGACACGGGTCGCGCAAACATGATGCTGCTGGAAGGCGGGCCGCAGAGCCTCAAGCGCGTGGTGGCCTTTTTGAAGCGCCCGCGCCGACCGTCAGCGCGCCGCGGCGGCGCCCGGGCGTGCGCCCGGCTGGGGCATTTCGCGCTGCTGGTCGACGAAGGTCTGGCAGATCTTCTGCGCGGTGTCGCGCAGCTTCGGCAGGAAGCGATCGACCGCGAGCTTCAGCGGCACGGCCGTGCTGGAGAAACGGATCGAGACGGCCGCCAGCACACGATCGTCGATCATGATCGGCACCGCCATGCTGATCTCGTCGGTGACCCGGCGCGGGCGGACGGCAGTCGCATAGCCCTGCATCTTGGCGTCGTTCAGCATCTTCTGGACGTCGGCGCGGTTGCGCGCGAGCTTGTCTTCCTCGCGGGTCGAGCGGCCGAGGATCTCGAGCAGCGACTCGCGCTGCGCCGGCGGCGAGAAGGCGAGATAGACGCGACCTGACGAGGACGTCAGCAGCGGAATGCGGAAGCCGGCCGAATAGCGCTCGACCGCCAGTGGGCTGCGGTGGTCGGTGGACTCGCGCACCATCATCGAGGTGCCGGAGAGCGAGGCGATCGCGACCGGCCAGACGATGTCCTTGCCGAGCTCGTAGATATAGGGACGGGCAATCTGCGTGACCCAGGCCTCGTCGTCATAGCCGTCCGAGAGGCCGCGCACCATGATCGTCAGCCGGTAGCGGTCGTCGGTGGAATCCCGATAGACGAAGCCGGCGTGGCTCAGCGTCTCGAGGATCCGATAGGTGGTGGTGCGCGGCAGCTTGATCTCCTGCGCCACTTCCGAAACCGTCGCGCCGTTGCGCAGGTTCAGCACGGACAGGGCATCGAGGCCGCGGATCAGGGCACGGATCGGGCGCGTGGATTCCATGGGTCGAGTCTCCCGACACAGCGAAACGAAGGAGCAGGCCTTCGGTGAATCAGTGTAGGAATGCGACACAGGTTTGTCCATCCAATGGACATTTCCCGGAGGGTGGCGGCTGCCGTCAGTCTTCGGCTCAGGATGGCAGACGTGCTTGAAAACACGAAAGATGGCTCTTGCATCCAGTCATGCGCGCCTGTTTGTGTGCACTGCAAGAAAATGGACGGCGCAGGGGCCTGAGGCCTTAAAACGACGCCAGCCATCCGGCTTTCACGGTCCGTCTCGCGCTCCGCACCGGCGCGGCGCGGCGCTGGCGCGGCTCGCCCCCGAGCGGCATATTGGCCGCTACGACCCCATGGCGGTGCGTTGCGGCGCGTCGTGGTACCCAACCTTCAATCGAGCACCCACCGAGCATGCATTACGACTACGTACCGATCACTCATCGCCGCCCCCTGAAGTGGCCGGGCGGCAAGCGCGTCGCGCTGATCATCACGATCAATCTCGAGACCTGGGACCTGATCAAGGACACCGACCGGCCGTATTACGCGGGTGGGCCGGCGATCCTGCCCGACGTGCTGCCGGGCAACACGCCGGACTTCCCGAACTTCACCTGGCGCGAATACGGCCAGCGGGTCGGCGTGTTCCGCATGTTCGACATGTTCGACGAGATGAAGGTGAAGCCGTCCTGCACGATCAACGCGGTGACGGCATTGCGGCGTCGGCCGATGCTCGATGCAGCGCTGTCGCGTGGCTGCGAGATCCTCGCGCACAACTACGAGCAGGGCGAGTTGCTGACCGACTTCGCCGCGAACCCGGCGAAGGAGCGCGACATCATCGAGCGCACGCTGAAGGTGTACGAGCAGCACGTGGGCCGCAAGGCGCGCGGCTGGCTGTCGTCGTCGCTGCGCGGCACGCTGAACACCGCCGACATCCTGGCCGAGCACGGGCTGCTGTTTTACTGCGACCTGATGAACGACGACCAGCCGTATCTCGTGCAGACTCCGCACGGCCCGATCGTCTCGACGCCATACACGAACGAGATCAACGATTTCACGATCCTCACGCGTCGCAACCACACGACCGACGAGTTCCGCGACGTGCTGATCGAGGAACTCTCGGTGCTCTACAAGGAAGCCGCCGAGACCGGCAAGATGATGAACGTCGGTCTGCATCCGCACGTCAGCGGTCGCGCCTACCGGATCCGCGCGTTGCGCGAGTTCGTCAGATATGCGCGTTCACTGAAGGGCGTATGGTTCGCGACCCGCGAGGAAGTGGCGAGCTGGTACATCGAGAACCACGCCTCGCACATCCCGCCGGGCGGCGCGTCCGCACCGGTCACCGCGGTGCGCAAGTCGCCGGCCCGCAAGGCTGCGCCGAAGCGCAAGAAATAGTCGTTAGTCAGGAGCACAGGTCATGACACTGGACGTAGCACACCTCGAACCCCAATCCGAGGGCGCCCGGCGTTTTCTCGCGCAGTCGCGCCGCCGCCTGCTGATCGAAAACCAGTGGGTCGATGCCGCCGCGGGTCGCACGTTCGACACGGTGAACCCGGCCACCGGGGCCGTGCTCGCGTCGATCGCCGCGGGCGAGGCGGCTGACGTCGACCGCGCCGTGACGGCCGCGCGCGCGGCGTTCGAGTCCGCCGCCTGGCGCGACATGATCCCGGCGCAGCGCGCGCGCCTGCTGTGGAAGATGGCCGACCTGATCGAGCAGAACATCGACGAGCTCGCCGAGCTCGAGACGCTCGACCAGGGCAAGCCGGTCTGGGTCGGCCGCTATGCCGAGATCCCGGGCGCCGTCGAGCAGTTCCGCTATTTCGCCGGCCAGGCGATGCGGATCGAGGGCACGACGATCCCAACCTCGATCAACTACCAGCCGGCGGGCAAGAAGATCTTCGCGTACACGGTGAAGGAGCCGATCGGCGTGGTCGGCGCGATCGTGCCGTGGAACTCGCCGATCGTGCTGACCGCGATGAAGATCGCCCCGGCGATGGCGGCGGGCTGCACGATGGTGCTGAAGCCGGCGGAGGACACCTCGCTGACGGCGCTGCGCCTCGGCGAGCTGATGGTCGAAGCGGGCTTCCCGCCCGGCGTGTTCAACATCGTCACCGGTTTCGGCGGCGCAGCCGGCGCGGCGCTCGCCGCCCACCCGGGCGTCGACAAGATCGCGTTCACCGGCTCGACCGAGACCGGCAAGCGCATCGTCGATGCCGCGCGCGGCAACCTCAAGAAGCTGACCCTCGAGCTCGGCGGCAAGTCGCCCTGCATCGTGCTCGAAGATGCCGATCTCGAGCTCGCGATCCCGGGCGTCGCCAATGCGATCTTCTTCAACAGCGGCCAGGTCTGTGTCGCGGGCTCGCGGCTGTATGTGCACGAGAAGATCTTCGATCGCGTGATCGAGGGCGTCTCGGCCTATGCCAAGGGCATCAAGCTCGGCAACGGCCTCGATCCCTCGACGCAGATGGGCCCGATCGTCAGCCGCAAGCAGGCCGACCGGGTTGCCGGCTACATCGCCCTTGGTCTTGCCGATGGCGCCCAGGTGATCACCGGCGGCGGTCGCCAGCTCGGTCCGAACGGCACCTTCATCGAGCCGACGGTGATCGTCGGCGCGAAGCCGGACTCCAAGGTCGTCAGGGAAGAGATCTTCGGTCCGGTCGTCGTCGCCGCAAAGATCTCGAGCCTCGAGGAAGTGCCGGCGATTGCCAACGACACGGTCTATGGCCTTGCGGCCAGCATCTGGACCCAGAACCTCTCGAGCGCCCACCGGCTCGCGGCCCAGGTCAAGGCCGGCTCGGTCTGGATCAACTGCCATTCGATGTACGATGCGAGCCTGCCGATCGGCGGCGTCAAGCAGTCGGGCTGGGGCCGGGACAGCGGGCACCAGGCGCTCGACAACTATCTCGAGAACAAGACGGTCTGCGCCGTGATCTGACGACAGGCCCGGGGGCAGGCCCCGGGGCAGGCTCGGGGGGCGGGGGAGAACGCATTGTCGAACATCGGACGGCTTTCGGCCGCGCAGTTGCTGGCCTATGCGGCGCCGACGGTGGCGTTGCAGGCGATGATGGTTCCGCTGCTGATGTACCTGCCGCCGACCTATTCCCAGGTCGCCGGGCTGTCGCTGGCGACCGTCGGGCTGATGTTCGCCATCGGCCGCACTTTCGAAGCCCTCACCGATCCGCTGATCGGCGCGCTTTCGGATCGCACCACGCTCGCCTTCGGCCGACGGCGCAGCTGGATGGCGGTCGGCGTGCCGATCGCGATGGCCGCGACCTACTTCCTGCTGAACCCGAGCCCCGGCACCTCCGCGCTCTACCTGCTGCTGTGGCTGGTGGTGTTCTACGCCGGCTGGACCATGGTCTTCATTCCGCACCAGACCTGGGGTGGCGAGATGACCGGGGACTATCACGAGCGCACGCGCATCGCCGGCTTTCGCGAGACCGGCTCGTTCGTCGGCTATCTCGCGGCGTCGCTGGTGCCGCTGCTCTACCTGCAGGTCTATCTGGGCAAGACCGCGCCGACCTTCGAGGAGATCGTCAAGACGATCGGTTGGTTCTTCGTGATCTTCCTGCCGGTCGGCGTGCTCTGGTGCTTCCTGAAGGTGCCGGCGGTCAAGGCGGCCGAGGGTGAGAAGCTGCCGTCGTGGACCCAGCTGTTCGCGATCCTGAAGCGCAACAAGCCGTTCGCACGGCTGGTCACGGCCTATTTCATCGACCGCGTCGGCATGGGCACGTATTTCTTCGTGCAGCCGATCCTGGTCATGTTCGCGCTCGGCATGCCGCAGTACCTGCTGTGGATCGGTCTCGCGAACACGGTCTCGGCCGTTCTGTTCTCGCCGCTGTGGGTGCCGGTGGCGCGCAAGTTCGGCAAGCACCGCGCCTACTGCCTCGCCAACGGCGTCACGATCCTCTCGTACCTGCTGCTGTTCGTCGCCCAGCCGGGGGACCTCTGGATCGTCGTGCTCGCCAACGCCGTGATGGGCCTCGGCAACGGTGGCACGATGATCACGCCGCCAGCGATGGCAGCGGACACCGTCGATCACGACGAGCTGCAGTCCGGCGTGCAGCAGATGGGTGGGCACATGGCCTTCCTCGCCTTCGTGTTCAAGGCCGGCATGGCCTTCGGCCCGTTGATCGGCGCCAGCTGCCTCGCGTTCTTCGGCTACGTGCAGTCGGGCCAGGCGCTGGACGAGCGGGGGATGCTCGGCATCCGCATCTGCGCGACCGTGTTGCCGATCGCGCTGCTGCTGGTGCCGATGGCCATGATGTGGAGGTTCCCCCTCGATTCCGCGCGCCACGCCGAAATCCGCCGCATGCTCGACGCGCGTCGTTCGGCATGAGGGCCGGCCGACGGGGCATAGAAGGTCGCCGGTCGGGCCGGCAGCACACAGGGGGCGGGTCGTGAGAGTGCTTCGTCGGATCGGAAAAGGGCTGCTGTGGCTGATCGCCGCCGTGCTCGGGCTGGCGGCGGTCGCCGCGGCCGCGTCGTACATCGCCGATCCGGCGGTGCTGCGGAACCTGTTCTTCGGGCCGAAGATGGGCGACGTGACCCAGATCGTTCGCGCCCAGCCGCAGGAGGCGGTGCCCGGCGCCGAGCGCGACGACATCGCCGCAGGTCCGGCCGACACGATCGACCCGGCGGCGCTCGCCGCGGCCGAGACCTACGCGACCAAGACGAACTCCGTCGCGCTGCTGGTCTATCACCGCGGCGCGCTGCGCTACGAGAAGTACTGGCCGGGCTTCGACCGCAACTTCCGCACCGACCCGTTCTCGGCGCACAAGACCGTAATGGGCCTGCTGGTGGGCGCCGCGATCGCCGACGGCTTCATCAAGTCGGTCGACGAGCCCGCCGCCACCTACATCCCCGAATGGCGCGGCGACGCGCGTCGCGAGATCCGCATCCGCGACCTGCTGCAGATGTCGAGCGGCCTCGAGCTGCCGGTGTTCGGTACCTGGCGCGGGCTGCGGATCACCTTCGGCAGCGACCTGCCGCCGTCGGTGCTCGTCCTCAAGGCCGAGAAGCCGCCCGGCACCGATTTCCAGTACAGCAACGCGAACGCGCAGCTGCTCGGCATCCTGCTGCAGAACGCGACTGGCAAGCGCTATGCGCAGTATCTCTCCGAGCGCCTGTGGAGCCGCATCGGTGCGCCGCCCGCGTCGGTGTGGCTCGATCACGAGGGCGGCATGCCGCGCACGTTCTGCTGCATCTACACCACCGCCCGCGGCTGGCTGCAGGTCGGCCGCCTGATCATGGACGGCGGCCGCAGCGGCGGCGAGCAGGTGGTGCCCGAGTCCTGGATCACCGAGATGACCACCCCGGCGAAGACCAATCCGAACTACGGATACCAGATCTGGCTGGGCTCGCCTCCGGGCAAGGAACGCAAGTACAACGACAAGACCGTCAAGGCGTTCCACTCCGAGCCCTTCGTGGCTGAGGACATCCGCTACATCGACGGTTTCGGAGGTCAGCGTGTCTACATGGTCCCCTCGCAGGAACTGATCATCGTGCGCACCGGTGAAGCCGTGTTCGACTGGGACGATGCGGTGATTCCGAACGCGATCCTGCGTGGATTGGGTCCGCCCGCGGCTGCACCTGCGGTTGCGGCCGTGGTCGAAGCGGCGACCGCCGCGACGGCGGTGACGCCGTGAGCGCAGCCGCGGACCTCCGGCCGGCGCCGGGCGGGCTGCTCGCGCTGGAGAAGCTGCTATCGGTCGCGATCTTCGGCTTCGTGCTGTTCCAGATGTACATGTCGACCAAGGTCGGCGTGACGCCGCGCGGCACGCCGGCGCGCGAAGCGCTGCAGCACCTGCACATCGCTATCGGCCTGACCGTGCTGCTGCTGCTGCTGCCGCGTCTCTGGCTGTGGCTGACCTTGCCGCGTCCGCCGCGTCCGGCGCGGGTGCCCGCGGCGGCCGACGCGCTGGCGCGCCACTGCAACCTGGCGTACTACCTGACGCTGCTCGGGTTCTGCATCACCGGGCCGATCTTCGCCTGGTCCGAAGGGCATGTCGTGTCCTGGTTCGGCCTCGTCACGCTGCCCGCGGTGTTCGCGAAGAGCTACCAGTTGTCCGTGACGCTCGGCTATCTCCACAGCGTGATCGGCTTCTGGATCCTCTATCTGACCGGCTTCACGCTGCTGGTCGCGATCTGGCAGGCGATCCGCTACCGCGCGCCGCCGTGGCGGCTGCTGCCGGCGTTCGGATGGGGCAGGTGAGCCATGGCTGATCCCGATCGCTATTCCGCCGGATCCAGGCTGCTGCATGCCGCAATGTTCGCGGCCCTGCTCGCGCTCGCGGCCTGGACCCCGTATCGCGTGTTCGGCGTCGTACCGTTCACGACCGAAGGCCAGCTGGTCGAATCCGGCCCACCGCCAGCCGTGGATCCGTATATCGACGTCGGCGCAGCGGCCACGCTCGAGGGCAAGACACAGAAGGACTTCATGTGGTGCCGGTTCTGCCACAGCTTCGAGCTGGGCGGGCCGCATGCGGTGGGGCCGAACCTGCATCGCGTATTCGGCCGCCGCGCCGCCAGCGCGCCCGGGTTCTACTACTCCGCCGCGCTGGTCGAGGCCGGCCGCAACGGGCTGGTTTGGAACGACGAGAAGGTGGCCGAACTGATCGGCGACCCCGCCGCCTTCCTCGGCGGTCAGCACCGCATGCGCTACGCCCCGATCACCGACCCTGCGGAACGCGCGCAGATCGTCGCGGCGCTGAAGGCCGCGACGAAATAGCCCGCCGGCCCTCGCAGCCGGCGGCGCCCCTTGGCATCATCGGCGGCGCGAGGCGACACTTGCCCGTCTGTCCCTGGAGGCGAGAATGTTCCGATCCCGACGCCGATTCCTGCAGGCCGCCTCGGCCTGCGCCGCCACCAGCGCGCTCGGCCTGCTGCCGCGCCGCGGCCACGCCGCCGAGAAGACCGAGGTGTTGGTGCTCGGCGCCGGCCTCGCCGGCCTGCACGTCGCGCTGCAGCTCGAAGAGCAGGGCGCGAAGGTCACCGTGCTCGAAGCGAGCCGCCGCGTTGGCGGCCGCTGCCGCAGCGTCACGCTCGACGGGATACCAATGGACCTCGGCGCCTCCCAGATCGGCTTCAACTATGGCCGCGTGATCGACGCGGCGCGCCGCGTCGACGTCAAGCTCGGCACCGACCCGCGCAAGCCCGGCGAGACCAGCTTGCACATCGGCGGCCGCCTGCTGCGCAAGGATGAGTGGAAGGACTCGCCCGCGAACCGCACCGTCGGGGACGAGCGCAGCGTACTGCCGCAGGCGCTCGAAACCGCCTACATGTTCCAGCTCAACCCGTTCGGCGACGACGTCGGCGCTTGGCTCGAGCCGAAGTGGCAGTCCCTCGACATCTCCGCCGGCGCCTGGCTGATGCAACAGGGCGTCTCGCAGGCCGCCGTCGACCTGATGAGCATCTCGACCGACTACACCGACATGTGGAACACCTCCGCGCTCGCGATGCTGCGCGACGTCGCCCGTTCGCGGCTCGGCGGCTTCTCCGGCAAGGACAAGAACACGCCGCTCTATGGCGCCGGCACCAACGAGTGGTTCAACTTCGAGGGCGGCGCCGAGCGCCTGCCCGTGGCGATGGCCAGGCGCCTCGCCACGCCCGTGCGCTTCGACAAGGCCGTCACGCGGATCGTCAATGAGGGCGCGCGCGCCGAGGTCACCTGCCTCGATGGTTCCCGCTACAGCGCCGACTTCGTCGTCTGCTCGCTGCCATACTCCGTGCTGCGCCGGATCACGATCCTGCCGACGTTGCCGCCCCTGCAGGCCGAGGCCGTCGCCGCCAGCGTGTACGGCGGCACCACGCACGTGATCCTCGAACCGACCAGGCCGTTCTGGGAAGAAGACGGCTATGGTCCGTCGATGTATACGGACGGCCCGCTCGAGCGCGTGTTCGCGCCCGCGCTCGGCGACCGCATCCCGTTCATGCGCGTCTGGATCAACGGCTACGCCGCCGACCGCCTCGACGCGCTGCCCCCCGCCGAGCTCGGCCCGTTCGTCATGCGCGAGCTGGAACGGATCCGACCAGCGGCGCGCGGCAAGCTGCGCGTTCGCACCGTGTTCTCCTGGGGCGCCGAGCCGTTCACGCTCGGCCACCGCCACGTCTTCCTGCCCGGGCAGGTCAATCGCTTCGCGAAGGAGATGGACCAGCCCTGGCAGCGGATCCACTTCTGCGGCGAGCATCTGCGGCGGATGGAGTTCGGGATGGAGTCGGCGATGGAGACGGCGGATCGGGTTGCGGTGGAAATTCTGTCGGCGTAGGAATTTGCGCCACACTTGTGGCGCAGTGAGTTCCCAAGAAGCGATTCTGTTCTCGGTGATGGAGTGCCTAGCCGCATTGAATGTAGGAAACCCTAAACTCATGATTGGGTGAGGGTTTTGGAAGGCCCACCCCCGACGCCGGCGAACAAGATCTGGCGCGTCCAAGTGCCGTTCGAGATTGAGGCGTCGAAGCTGCCGGGTTCATGCGCCCTTATCCTACGTAGCGGTTTGCGCGGGCGTCGCAGCTGGCTTTGAGGGGGGATTGTGGGGTCTGTAAAACGTCGGGTGAGCGGCAGAGTCCAGCAAGTATGGTGTCTCCGGCGACGGCGTCGGATTTGCGCACCTTTATTGCGGACTGCTCGCCGCCGGTGGAGATCGACTCGCGCGGCACGGCAGCGGTAACGCTTGGTGTGCCGCGGGCGCCGATAGCGAGGTCGCCGACGACGCTGGCGAGGTACATGAACTCGATCGGCGTCGTGCATCGGCTGGCGGGGCTGACTGTGAAGCAGCTGTTAAAAGCCTTGCCGCGGTTGCGGCCAGACCGGAGTCCTTGACCTGGCCTTTCATCTGTTTCCAGTTATCTTCCACTCGATCTCATTTCATGCGAAATGCGGCCCGCAAGGCGACTAAAATCGCTGCGACGGATCGCAAAAAACGGGGAGTTCCATGTCCATCAGGAACAACAGGTTTGTCGGAGCTTTCGTTCTCTCGCTGCTGTGCGCCGGCGGCGCCAGCGCGGCGGAACTCGCCACCAAGACCGCGCTGACTCTCGAGGTCGCGAAGGTGCTGTCGGCCGCCAGTGAGGCCGAGGCTTCGAAGAACAACTGGTCGGTCGTGATCGCGATCGTCGATGACGGCGGACGACTGCTGCACTTGGTGCGGCGCGACGGCACGCAGATCGCGAGCGTCGATGTCGCCCAGGGCAAGGCGCGCTCGGCGGTCGGTTTCAAGCGTCCGACCAAGGCGCTGGAAGACACGATCGCCGGCGGCCGCAACGCGATGCTCGGTATCGAGGGGCTGACGCCGGTGCAGGGCGGGCTGCCACTGGTCGTGAACGGCGAGACGATCGGTGCGGTTGGCGTCTCCGGTGCCACGTCGCAGCAGGACGAGCAGGTCGCGGCGGCCGCGGTCGCAGCACTGGGGCAGTTCGCGAAGAAACCGTAGTGGCGGATGCGGGCGGGGCTCAGGTCCACATCCCGGTGCTGCTGACCATGCGCGAGATCCTGCTGTTGATCGCCGCACCGGTAGCTGGCGGTGTGCTGCGGCGCGCGGTGGCGCTGCGCCGCCTAGCTGTACGCGTAGATCATCGTGATCACCCCGAGTACGCTCGCGAGGAACACGCTGTGCTTGAAGGTGAAGCGGAACAGCCTGCCTTCCTCCTCGCGCTTCATGCCCGTGGCTGCGCAGGCGACCGCTAGGCTCTGCAGGCTGATCATCTTGCCCATGACGCCGCCGGAGGAGTTCGCCGCCGCCAGCAGCACCGGGTCGAAGCCGAGCGAGTTCGCGGTCACGACCTGCAGGTTGCCGAAAAGCGCGTTCGCCGACGTGTCGCTGCCGGTCAGGAATACCGCGAGCCAACCGAGCATCGCGCTGAAAAACGGGAATAGACCGCCGGTCACCGCGAAGGCGAGGCCGAGCGTGGTGGTCGCGCCGCTGTAGTTCATCAGGTACGACAGCCCGAGCACGGATGCGATCGTCAGCAGCGGGAAGGACAGCTGTTTCAGCACCGATGCGAGCAGCGCAAAGTAGCGGCCCGGCGAGACCCGGAACGTGACCGCGGCCAGCATCGTCGCGATTGCGCAAGCGCTGCCGCCTGCGGACAGCCAGTTCAGGTTGAAGACCGCCGCATACGGCGTCGGTCCCGGCACGACCGGGGCCATGCGCTGCACGACGTTGTGCAGGCCGGGCCACTCGATCGCGACCGTGACACTGTTCAGTGCCCCGCTCAGGATACCGCTGCCCCAGACCAGCACCAGGGCGACGAGGTAGAGGTACGGCGACCAGGCATTCACCGTACGGCCGAAGCCGTGCGAGCCGATATGCAGCACCGCCTGGCTTTCCCCGGCAAGCACGAAGCTGTCGGCGGGTTTCCACAACTTCAGCAGCACGACCATGCCGGTGATCGTGGTCAGCGCCGCGATGATGTCCACCAGCTCCGGGCCGACGTAGTTGGAGACGAGGAACTGCATCGACGCGAAGCACAGCCCGCTGACGATGACGGCCGGGATCACGCCCTTGAGCGCTTTCCAGCCACCCATGACGAGGATCAGGTAAGCAGGCACGAACACGGATACTGGCGCGCAGATACGGCCGACCCAGGCCGACAGCTCCAGCACCGGCAGGCCGGTGACGCTCGCGAGCGTCGTGACCGGCACGCCGATCGACCCGAACGCGACCGGCGCGGTGTTCGCGAGCAGGCAGATGGCCGCCGCGTAGAACGGCGAGAAACCGAGGCCCGCGAGCATCGCCGCGGCGACCGCGACTGGCGTGCCGAAGCCGGCAGCACCTTCGATGAACGCGCCGAGCGCGAATGCGATCAGCAGCGCCTGCAGGCGCCGGTCACCGGTGAGCCCGCCGATGGAGTCCTTGATGACCTCGAAATTGCCGGTCTCCGCGGTGATCCGGTAGAGCACTACCGCCCAGAACACGATCCAGCCGATCGGGAAGAGACCGAACGAGGCGCCCATCGCCGTGGCGCTGATCGCAAGCTTCGCCGGCATCCCATAGACGAACAGGGCGACTCCCATCGCCGCCGCCAGGCCAGCGAGCGCCGCCATCCACGCCGGCTTGCGCAGGATGCCGATCAGGATCAGCAGCGCGAAGATCGGTAGTGCAGCGAGCAGGGCGGAGAGCGCCAAACTGTCGCCCGCCGGCACATAGTTCTGTTGCCACATGAGCGGGGAGGGTTCCTTATAATTGTCGTCAGCCAAGTATAGGATGTTCCTTGGAAATGCGAGTCGGTCGGAGAGGCGAGTTACCCGAATATGCAGTCATGCTACCCGCCACAAATCAAACCCCTACTACACATTGTCGCTCTGCTTGGCGTCGGCCTCGCTGCCTGTAGTCCGGCAGGCGACGGGCCGAGCACTGCGGCAAGCGCCGCTGCCGTTCCGACGCGCAGTGTGATGGACCTGATGGTTGGTGACATCACGACGTTGACCAATACCCTGTGGGGTATCGACAACCCGCAAACGGATGCGGAATGGCAGGTCTTTGCGGATGCGGCCAATAAGACGATCGCAGCGTTTGAGCAAATTCGGTCGGGCGGCGCCGGACCCAACGACAAGCAATGGGCCACTGATCCCAAGTGGCAACTCTTTGTAGACCAAGAGGTCACCGCCGCAAACGCGATTCGAACAGCGGTTGGCACGCGTGACTTGGCAGCGGTACAGAGCGCCGGCGAGGCACTGTACAATTTGTGCGAAGCCTGTCATTTGGAATTCAATCAAGGCGTCAAGAACGCACGATAGCGGCACAACGCAATCGAATTGACTGGAGTCGACCGGTGCGACGCGGTAGAGGGTTAGCATGGCGCGGTAACGTCATGTAACGTATTGAAAAAGGCTAACGGGAGAACTGCGCATGTTTGAGGTCTTCGCACTCCTGTACGCCGATCGCGAAGCGATAGCCGTGCGCCTGGCATCCGACACCTGGAGATTTAATCCACCGCAGACGTTCCTGAGTATCAAAGCCGACCACACGCGCGACAAGGTTGGGGCGCCGAAGCCGTGAGCCGCCAAGCAGCGCGGTGGAGCGTTTTGTTCGCCACTTTCGGTGCGTTCCTGCTGGCATGCGGCTGCGCGCAGTCGCCACAGCCCGCGATTCAGGCCGCGGCAGCGAGTCCCTACCAACCTACGGTGACATTCCAGGAAGTGATGGATTCCGTGGTCGATCCAGCCGCGGATTACCTCTGGGAAGCAGTGTCGACCAAAGCCGACGCCCAAGGAGTGCACGATTTTGCACCACGGACTGACGGCGAGTGGCGTTAGCTCCGGCAACGAGAAGTCGTGCTGGTGGAATCGGCTAATCTGATTGCAGTCCCGGGCCGCCTCGTCGCCCAAGGAGCCAAGACGATCGAAGATGGCGCTGCGCTCGAGGTCGAAGCGATTCAGAGGCGTCTCGACACGCAACATGACCAGTTGCTTGGATTCGCAGGCACATTTCGCGATATCAGCCTAACGCTGCTGGCCGACATCGATCGCAAGGACACCGAGGCGATCCTGGAGCATGGGGGCACACTGGACGAGGTGTGTGAGGGCTGCCACAAGGTTTTCTGGTACCCCGACGAAAGCCTACCCACCGACACGAAGAAGTAGGGCGTGCTGTCTGCGGGACGCCAAGACTCGAAACACGAGAGATCGTCTCCGATTCAGCACTCAATGACATTGACGGCAAGTCCGCCGCGACTCGTCTCCTTGTACTTGTCCATCATGTCCCTTCCGGTTTCACGCATTGTCGCGATGACCTTGTCCAGACTGACCTTGTGCGTACCATTGCCGCGCATCGCCAGGCGTGCAGCGTTGATGGCCTTCACGGCACCCATTGCGTTGCGTTCAATGCAGGGAATCTGCACGAGACCGCCAATCGGGTCGCAGGTGAGCCCCAAGTTGTGCTCCATGCCAATTTCCGCTGCGTTTTCGACCTGACTTGGTGAGCCGCCCAACGCTGCAGCAAGTCCACCAGCGGCCATTGAGCAAGCAACGCCCACTTCACCCTGACAACCCACTTCGGCCCCTGAAAGCGAGGCATTTTCCTTGTATAGGATTCCGATGGCAGCAGCGGTGAGCAGGAAGTCAAAGGTCTCGGCGTCGCCGGCTCCCGGTATGAATCGCGCCAGATAGTGCAGCACCGCCGGGATGATACCGGCAGCGCCATTGGTTGGCGCGGTGACAACCCGGCCTCCCGCTGCATTTTCTTCGTTGACTGCCATCGCGTAGAGATTGACCCAATCGAGCGTCGTGAGCGGATCGCTCAACGTATGCTCAGATCTGCTTGAAAGCTCGCGATAGAGGCCTGGCGCGCGACGCTGCACACGCAGGCCCCCTGGCAATTCACCGTCCTGGCGAATGCCCCGTGCCACACAGGACTGCATGGCGTTCCAGAGTCTCCCGAGTCCCTCGTTGATCTGTTCATTGCTGCGCCACACCTTTTCGTTCTCTCGCATGAGCTGCGCAATGCTCAGGCCGTGCCGGGCCGAATGCGCGAGCAACTCACTCCCACTCCGAAACGGATATGGCAGCTCGGTCGTGTCGGGAGCAATTTTGCTATCAGCAGCCCCATCCTGGTTGATCACAAATCCGCCCCCAACCGAATAGTAGTGACGGCTGGCAATGACTCCGCCGGCACTACGCGCAACGAAGCGCATCCCGTTTGTGTGGAGTGGCAACTTCTCGCGCCTATTCATCAGCAAGTCGCGCTTCTCGTCGAAAGACACGGCATGCACGCCGTTCAGAACGATCTGCCGGTCGGATCGTATTCTTTCCACTGCAGCAGGAATGATGTCCGGATCGATTTCATCAGGGAAATGCCCTTCCAGCCCCAGCATCACGGCTTTGTCAGTGCCATGTCCTCGACCAGTCATGGCAAGCGAACCAAAGACTTCGACCTGTACTCCCGAAACATCGCCCAGGCGTCCCGCGTCGGCGAGCCAATTGCCGACGAAGCGTGCCGCCGCCAGCATGGGTCCAACCGTATGCGAGGAACTCGGTCCTATCCCGATTTTGAAAAGATCAAAGGTACTAACTGCCATTCAGGTTCTCTGGTAAGCGTCGCCGCTACGCGGCATGTCGATGACCGCAGCGGACAGACCGGTATTGGCGTCACTGAGGTTGCTCAGCATGCTGGCGGCCATCATCGGCAGATCGAATCGCGGCGACCAACCCCAATCCTGACGGGCAGCATCGTCGTTCACCGAACGGGGCCAGCTCTGTGCGATCGCCTGCCTGAAGTCCGGAAGGTAGTCGATCTGAAACCCGGGGATGTGTTGTGCGATCTCCGCGCCGATCTGGGCGGGAGTAAAAGTCATGCCAGAAATATTGTAACCACCTCGCTCGCCGAGGGAATCTGAGGGTGCTTCCATCAGCTCAATTGTTGCCCGGAGTGCATCTTCCATGTACATCATCGGCAGCGCCTGATCGGGTTCGAGAAAGCAGGTGTAGCGGCTCCGCTGAAGCGCTGCATGAAAGATCTCGACCGCGTAGTCCGTAGTTCCTCCGCCGGGTAGCGTCTTCCAGCTGATCAGCCCGGGATACCGCAGGCTGCGCACGTCTACACCGTGGTGTCGGTGATACCAGCGGCACAATCCCTCTCCGGCAAGCTTGGAGACTCCATAGATCGTGCAGGGCTCCATCGTGGTTTGTTGAGGAGCACTATCGCGGGGTGAAGTCGGGCCGAAGGCCGCGATCGAACTTGGCCAGAACACGCGGTCAAGAGCATTTTCGCGCGCAACTTCCAGGACGTTCAGCAATCCGCGCATGTTCAGGTCCCAAGCCCACAACGGGCGACTCTCACCAGCCGCCGATAGCGCGGCGGCGAGATGGTAGACCTGCGTTATCCGATGCTTTGCAACGATACCCTTCAGCGCGTTGAAATTCGTTACGTCCAGAGTCTCGTGAATCACGCCTTGAACACAGGGTTTCGAGACGATATCGCTGGTAACGATCGCATCGTGACCAAAGCGCGCCACGAGCGCCTCCGCGAGTTCGCTGCCCAATTGCCCGTTGGCGCCAGTCACGAGCATTCTCGGATCCCTCATTTCAGTACCCCCACTTCCCGGCCGGCGCGGGAAAATGCGGCGACAGCTCCTTCGAGCTGCGCCAGTGAGTGACCCGCACTAATCTGCACTCGGATCCGCGCCTGGCCTTTCGGTACCACCGGGTAGAAAAATCCAACCACGTACACTCCGAGCTCGAGCAGACGTGCCGCAAAAAGTGATGCCTTTTCAGCGTCGTACACCATGATGGGCACGATGGGGTGTTCACCGGGTTTGATATCGAAGCCGGCTGCAGCAATGCTCTTGCGGAAGTACTGGGTATTGCTCTCGAGCTTGTCGCGCAGTTCAGTAGATGATTCGAGCAAATCGAGCACAGCAATGCTGGCACCCACGATCGGGGGTGCGACGCTATTGGAAAACAAGTACGGACGTGAACGCTGACGCAAGAGCTCGATTACCTCCTTCCGTCCGCTCGTGAATCCTCCGGAAGCGCCGCCTAGCGCTTTACCAAGCGTGCCGGTGATGAGATCAACTTTCCCCAGAACCCCACGTAGTTCGTGCGTACCACGACCCTTGGCGCCCAAAATCCCAGTGGCGTGGCAATCGTCGATGCCCAGAAGGGCATCGTAGCGGTCGCAAAGGTCCCGGATTCGATCGAGTTGCGCGATAGTACCGTCCATGGAGAACACGCCGTCAGTGAATACCAGCTTGAAGCGTAGTCCCGCTTCGGCCGCTTCCCTGAGGCAACGCTCCAGATCCGCCATATCATTGTGTTTGTAGCGAAAGCGCTTGGCCTTGCTAAGCCGAATGCCATCGATCACGGAAGCGTGGTTCAACTCGTCGCTGATGATCGCGTCGTCTGCACCGAACAGAGGTTCGAACAAACCGCCGTTCGCGTCGAAGCAAGCCGCATACAAAAGCGTCTCTTCAGTGCCCAGAAACCTGGAAAGCCGGACTTCCAGTGTCTTATGCAAATCCTGTGTGCCGCAGATGAAGCGGACGGAACTCAGGCCGTAGCCATGGGTGTGCAGCGCATCCAGTGCTGCTTCGACGACTCTGGGATGGGATGACAGGCCAAGGTAGTTGTTCGCGCAGAGGTTGGTCACTTCTGTCCCGCCGACAGTGCGAATAGTCGCGCCTTGCCGAGTTGCTATGACGCGCTCAGTTTTGTAGAGGCCCGATGCCGCGATATCCCGTAGTTCCCCTGACACTTGAAGATAGAAGTTGTTGCTCATTTTCGATCCCGCTTCATGGGGCATGCCTATTTATGTTCAAAAGCTTGCATTTGGCACAATTTCAAGCATTCTGTCCGTTATAGTGAACGCGTGTCGTTTGGTCAACAACGATGAGCGACCTCGGAACTAGGCGCAAGGCGTTCTTTAACTGGCGGCGAGCCATCGACGGTCATTTATATGCTGATTTTCATGGTCAAGGGCTCGATTCAGGCCGCGTGCCTTTGCGGTATGCGTCTGTGCGTTATGAAGAACAGCAGATCGGGCGGCAGGGCAACGGATCGCTGGTCGCGAGGTTCGCGGGCCAACACGGTTGGTCCTGGCCCAACCGCGCGGACAACGCCGTGACGGTCAAATTGGAATTGGCTGGACACTTTCGCGAAGCCGTCAATTCCGGGTTTCTGGATCGACACTCGTCGCCTTCGCGCTGTTCGTCGGTCTGCTCGTTCCGGCGGCCTGGAGTCATGGCGTGACAGCAGAAGACTCCGAGTACGTCCGGTCCATGGTTGGCCTGCTTCGGGTTCCTTTCGCTCACCTCGTCGCCAACCACATGATCATGGGCTATCGACCACCCGCTGTTCTGGTCCTGCCATCCGGAATGCTGCTGTCCGTTTGACGTTCGCACCCACACATCGAGGGAAACATGACGCCGACTTCAGACCGCACTTCCGAGCTGCCTGACCACTCCGTCACGCATGACGCGGGAAACACCACGGTGTACTTGCTTCACGGCATCTACGGCGCCAAAGAGTACTGGCGTTATCAGACGGAGCGGCTGGTGGCTCGCGGCTATCGGGTGATTGCTTGGGACGCGCCCGGATACGGTTTCTCTTCATTGCCCGACGAGTTTGATTTCGACGCTGTTGCCGACGCAGGCGCGCGCTTGATCCGGGCCACGGCCAAAGAGAAGAATGTACTTTTCGGACACAGCATGGGCGGCCAGATCACGCCGCGAGTGCTGGCCAAAGTGCGCCCGACAGTAAAGGTGAGCGCGATAGTGATCACCGCCACGATCGGCTATTTCGGCAACCGAACGAAGGAAGAGCAAGCGGAGTTTGTGAGCCGGCGGTCGTCGTTGCCGCCCGGCGTGGACTCCTACACGGCGCAATTGGCGATCGTGAACGGCATGCTCGCTCCCGCCTCGGCCGGAGAGGAGGTGGAACTTGTGCGCCGCGTGGCCAGTATGACTTCGCCGAAGACCGTACAGGCCGCCGTTAGGGCGGTACAGCAGTATCCAGAGGTCGAAGCGGTGGCGATGATCAAAGCGATCGACGTTCCGGCGCTACTCGTTGCGGGGGCGCTCGATCAGACGGGTCATCCGGCCGGCATGAGGCGTGTCGCGGACATGATTCCGGGCGCCCAAATGGCGATCGTGGTAGGGTCAGGTCACTATCCCTGGGCCGAAAACCCCGTCGAGTTCAACCGTCATCTCGACGCTTTTCTCGACCTGAATGCGCCTGCAACGTGAGTTCCTCATGACACGCCGTCAACCAGGCTCCAACCCTGCGGGGAGAGGCTCATGAAGCTCGTCAGATATGGTGAGAGGGGACTCGAGAAGCCAGGACTTGTCGACCCTGCTGGGGTCCTTCGTGATCTTTCCGGCATCGTCAAGGATATCGCTGGCGATGTTCTTCTTCCGGCAAGTCTCGCCCGCATCGCGCAGACGCCGCTGGAGCAATTGCCCAGGGTTCAAAGCGGATGGCGTGTGGGGCCTTGTGTGGGTTCGGTCGGGAAAATCGTTTGCGTCGGGTTGAACTATCAGGCCCACGCCAACGAAGCAGGGATGGCGACGCCTGCCGAACCCGTATTGTTCATGAAGGCGACCAGTTCGATCAGTGGTCCGTACGATGCCGTCACGATTCCGCGGAACTCCGTCAAGACCGACTGGGAAGTGGAGTTGGGTGTCGTGATCGGCCGTCCCGGCGTTCACATACCTGCGAGTCGAGCTCTTGACCACGTGGCAGGTTACTGCGTCGTGAATGATGTCTCCGAGCGCGCGTTTCAACTGGAACGCGGAGGGCAATGGGTGAAGGGAAAAAGCTGCGACACTTTCGCGCCCATCGGTCCGTGGCTCGTGACCGCGGAAGAGGTCCCCGACCCGCAGGCACTCGATCTCTTTCTCGACGTCGATGGAGTGCGCCAGCAAGATGGTTCGACGCGAGCCATGATCGTCGGGGTGGCCGGTCTCATCGCTTACATCAGCGGGTTCATGAGCCTTCAGTCCGGCGACATCATTTCTACAGGAACACCTTCGGGGGTGGGCATGGGTCAGAAGCCACCCCGTTATCTGAAGCCAGGTCAGTCTCTGCGTCTGGGGGTCACAGGACTCGGCGAGCAGGCCTATCAGACAGTTGCGGCGGGCGCCGCTTGAATCAGGGCCGCTTTCCGTCGAGAGGGTGGCGCGAAAAGTCGCGGCCATCACAGGGCCGCATTGCGTCCGTCGAGTCGCACGGTGCGTCGGTGATGCGGGCGTGCGGTAGTGGGCGGCGTGGCGCGGGCCCAACGGTGCGGGCAGTGGACTTACGCCGCGAGGGCGCTTCGGGGCGATCAAGCAGTGAGATGCGTCTCTTTCATCCGCCGCTTCGTGTCGACTCCGCGTCGTCGATCGGTCGCCCTGATCACTGCTGGGATCGTGCGCTTCGATGCCGTGGCGAAGTTCACCCATGAGCATCGTAGACGTCGTACGCACCTTGCCTTCGAATCAGATGGTGTTCCACGTACGCCGCGACATGGCGCTCGTGCAGCGGTTCCGTGTGGACCTGGAGGGCCTGATGACCTCGTATGGTCTCGCCGAAGACGAAAAAGCTGCCTTCCGAGCGCAGGATCTGAAGCGTTTGGCAGAGCTCGGCGTGCATCCCTACTTTCTGACGCAGATCACCCGGTTGTTTCACGGCTCGTCGCGCAACACCCAAGGGAGCGCAGCGATACAGGCCTATGTCAAAGGGCTGACAGGAGCGGCTGAATAATGGCCAATATCGTCTGCACGATGGCCGTTGCGCACGCCCCCGGACTCACGGGGTGGCTGGAGGTGGCGACACCCCAACAGCAGAGCAACCTCAAGGCGGGATATGCGGAGCTGGGCCGTCTGCTGCGCGAGTCCCGGCCTGACGTCATCCTCGGCTTCTCGAACGATCACCTCCTCAATCTTCCGCTCGACAACACGCCAGACTTCTGCATCGGCACCGCGCCTGAGTGGTACGGGCCTGCGCCGTGGTTCCTCGACTGGCTCAACATTCGTCCTTATCGAGTAGGCGGCAATCCGCAAGTCGCACGCACACTGGTTCGCGAGCTCGACCGCCGCGGTGTGTCGTTTGCGTTCCGCGACGACTTGTTGTTCGACGACAATTTTTCCGTGCCGCTGGCGACGTTGACCCCCGACTACGACCTGCCTCTCGTGCCGGTGCACATGAACTGCATCGTGCCTCCAGTGCCTTCCGCCGCTCGCTGTTTCGAGGTGGGCGCCAAAGTAGGCGAGGTGGTGCGTGACGTGCTTCCGGAGCATCTGCGCGTTGCGATTCTGGCTACGGGTGGGATGTCACACGATCCGGGCGGACTGCGCTATTTCGAAATCGATGAGGCGTTCGATCGCTGGTTTCTTGCCTTGTTGGAGAACGGTGAGTCGGAACGCGCTCTCGCCGAATGCAGCTTCGAGCGCTTTCTCGCTGCAGGCGATGGCGGAACTGCTGAGCTGCTGTCCTGGTTCATTCCCTGGGGCGCGGCGAAGGGCCGCAAAGCGCGTGTCGTTTGCTATGAGCCCACGGTGGCGATGCGCTGCGGAATGGGTGGAGTGGTTTGGGAGCACGGAGGCTGACTGATGGTGGAATTACTTTCAACGCTCGCTCAAGTGGCGGCGCCGGCGCATACGGCGTTGCTGGTGATCGACATGCAGAACGATTTTTGCGCCGTGGGCGGATATATCGAGAAGGCCGTCAAGGCCGACGTCTCGGGTTGTCCGGCGGTGGCGGACTCGATAAGCGCTGCCGTGGATGCTGCGCGCGCCGCGGGAGTCACAGTCGTATGGGTGCAGGCGAATTACGAGCCGAGATTCCTGGCCGCCCCCATGTTGGCGCGCAATGCAGCGCGCGGACTCGCCGATGTCGTTTGCTGCGAGGGTGGGTCATGGGGGTTCGATTTCTACCGTGTGAAGCCTCGCGAGGGCGAGCACTTCGTCGAGAAGCACTGTTTCGACGCGTTTCACGACACCCCGCTGGATGAGTTACTTCGCAGTCACGGAATCCAGACGATCGTGTGCACCGGCGTGGTAACCAACGTCTGTGTGGAGTCGACGTTGCGTTCGGGTTTCTTCCGCGGGTACTACATCGTGGTTCCGGAGGACTGCGTCGGTGGGCCCTTCAAGGAGCTGCACGAGGCGACCCTGAGGAATGTGCGCCAGTACTACGGCGTGGTCACTGACTCCACGACGCTCGCCGCGACGTGGGCCGATGATCGTCAGCGAACCGCACATGCCATGGCTTGAGCCCCGTGCCGGTTGGCCGACGATCTGGGTTCGCCCTGGCAGCTGCTTCGTGATCGCGGGATCTGTCGAAACACCACTTTATTGAACCACGAACGGCGGTGCTGACGAAGCGTCAAACCGTCTCCTGGAGAATCCGAACTCATGCTGGTCGACATCTACACGCACATCTGCCCGCAGGCCTATCTCGATACCCTGGTGCGCCGTGCCCCGAAGCTCGAAGACATGGGCAAAAGGCTGCTTTCCGTCAGAAAGCTCGTGGACCTCGACGAAAGGTTCAGGGAAATGGACCAGTACGGCGACTATCGCCAGATCATTTCCCTTCCGTCCCCGATCGAGGACATGTCGACCGGGACCCTCAGCAACGAGCTGGCGCACATCGCGAATGAGGGCATGGCGGAACTCTGCGTAAAGCATTCCGACCGGTTCCCGGCCTTCGTCGCTGCAGTCAATCTTCGCGACGTCGACACCGCTCTTCGCGAGGCGGAGAGAGCCTTCAGCTGCGGAGCTCGGGGCGTCCAGTTGTTTACCAATGTGGATGGGAACCCTCTCGATGGAGGCGCTTACGAAGACATGTTCGCGCTGGCCGCCCGGGAGGACCTGCCGATCTGGCTTCATCCCGCCCGCACTGCGGCGATGCCCGACTACGCGTCCGAGGAAAAGTCACGGTTCGAGATGTGGTGGTGTTTTGGTTGGCCGTACGAAACCTCGGTCGCAATGTGCCGCCTGGTTTTCAGCGGGCTCTTCACGCGCTATCCACGCCTGAAAATCATTACACATCACCTGGGCGGAATGATTCCCTACTTCGATGGTCGCGTAGGGAAGGGGCTCGACGTGCTGGGTGCCCGAACGTCCGATGAGGACTACAGCCATGTTCTTCCGGGTCTCAGTCGCCCACACCTTGAATTGCTTCGGGGCTTCTATGCAGACACAGCGCTTTTCGGTGGCCGACACGGTTTGCGCAGCGGTCTGGATTTTTTCGGAAGTTCACAGGTAGTTTTCGCATCCGATACGCCCTTTGGACCGATCGGGGCTACGATCGATCGGCTCAAGGAATTGAATTTATCGCGTCAGGAAGAGGATTCCATCTCGTTTCTGAACGCCGAGCGGCTACTGGGCATGGCTTTGTCGCGACAGCCGAGCTGAACAGCGCCTGAGTCGGCGCCCGAGCCACGCAGTACCAGATGATCTGGCCCATCGAAAAAGCAAGGAACGTCAGAATGTCATCTACGAGAAGAACAGTTCTGGTTGCAATATCCCAGCTTGCCGCAGTGTCGACACTGGCAGGGTGTGGTCGGCGAGGTAGCTCGGACGCCGCGCAAGCTCGCGAAAGCGATGTCGAGTTATTGGCCGGGCTCGCTTATGACCTCCTGCCGTTCCCCGAACTCTCCCCGGCGTCGTACCTGAATGCGGCGCAACAGATGCTGGATCTCGACAGCGCCGAAGTGGTCGCGGGTCTCGCAAAGCTGCGTGAGGTCAGCCGCGACACCGCTTGGCGGGAATTGCCGGAGGGAGAACGACTGGCGCTCTTGTCATCGTGGGAAGGTAACTCGTTCTTCGGTGTATTGCGCGCCAATACGATGCGCACGCTGCTTCGTGATCCGGCGACCTTTGCCATAGTGGGCTACGGTGGCCCCAGCATCCAACTTGGGGGATACCTCAGTCGCGGTTTCGACGATATCGATTGGTTGACCGCGGCACCGCGGAAGTAGCAAGGGAGCGCAGCGATGGACACCAAGTTCAGTTTGAACGACTCATCGGTCGTCGTGATTGTGGGTTCTGGCGCAGGCGGTGGAACTCTGGCGAGAGAGCTGTGTACTCGCGGCATCAAAGTCGTCTGTTTCGAAGCTGGGGGCCGCCTGCAGTTGTCGGACATCGAGAACAATCCTCCCAAGATGGCAGCGAAGATGAATTGGCAGGATCTGCGTTATGGCGAGGGCGACGTTCCGAAACTCAACCCGGTGACTTCCTGCAAGACGGTGGGGGGGACCACCACCCACTGGACGGCCAACTGCCCCCGCTTTCGTGATTTCGAGTTCGCAGCCTTGAGCACATATGGGCAGCTCGAGGGCTGCAACCTCGCAGATTGGCCGGTGACATTACGAGAGTTGAGTCCCTATTACGATCGAGCCGAATCCATGCTCGGCGTAACGGGTACGCACGGGATTCCGCGCCTGCCCGAGAGCAACAATTACAAGGTCATGGCCGCCGGCGCTCGCAATGTCGGCTATCGGGACTTCGACACCTACAACATGGCCATCAGTCCGATTCCGCTCGACGGTCGTGCCCCTTGCCTGCAAACAGGCTTCTGTTCGAGTGGATGCCCCATCAACGCCAAATGGACCACGCTGTTCACCCACATTCCGGAAGCGGAAGGCACCGGATTTTTCGATTTGCGACCGGAATGCATGGTGACTCAAGTAATAACGGACGACGCAGGCAGGGCTTCCGGAGTGCGTTTCGTCGATAAAGCCGGCAATGCTCACGAACAAAAGGCCCGCGTCGTTTGTGTCGCCGGGAACGTGGTCGAGACCACGCGTCTTTTGCTGCACTCCAAGACAGCGAACTTTCCCAACGGTCTCGCGAACCGTAGCGACCAAGTGGGGCGAAACTACATGCGCCACGCGGCGACGGTGGCGCTTGGTTTGATGCCAGGCGAGGTGCACTTCTACAAGGGTACGCAGACCGCGGGCGTGATTCGCGACGAGGTCAGGCACGACACGACACGAGGGTTCTCAGGCGGCTATCAGTTCCACACTCTGAGTATGGGGCCGGAGCGCGTGGCGGCAATAATGAACCCCAATGGCTGGGGCAAGGATTATGCGAGCCAGCTACGCAAGTACAAGAACGTCGCGGGCATCGCGATCAATGGCGAAGACCCACCCGAGAAAACAAATCGGATCACGTTACACCCGACCGAGAAGGACAAGTTTGGAATGCCGGTGGCAGTAGTGAGCTACAGATTCCACAAGAACACGCTAGCGATGCTCAAGCACGCGCAGGGCAGGGTCGAGTTGCTGTTTCGTTCGCTAGGTGCCACCAATGTGTTCTTTGCTACGCATTTTGGGGCCACCCACAACATGGGCACGGCGCGAATGGGGCTGAATGCGGCCACGAGTGTTTGCAACAAGTGGGGTCAAACGCATGACATCAAGAATCTATTCGTGTCCGATGGCAGCTTATTCGTGAGTTCAGCGTCCGCCAATCCGACGCTGACCATTGTCGCGCTGGCCTTGCGGCAGTCCGAGTACCTGGCTCAGCAAATGAGAAGCGGCGCTGTGTAGTGCGGGACGAGAAGTGCGCTGGATAGAGATGAGAGAGGGGCTTCAAGATCAAGCGTCCGATCGGAGGCCACCAGCTCAACCTAGACAGGGCACTGCTGCGCACGTTCCGGTGGCCGACGTTGCCTTGGCGGCGAAGCAAGCGCACACTCGACAACAGTCCCAGGAGGCGTAAACGTCATGCCGCCAATCGATCGTCGTGCGTTCATCGCTAGCTTGGGAGGCGCCGGCGCGGTCGGCCTCATGACTCACGAGGCCAAGGCCGAAGCGTTGGAGTCCTCCCTGATGGCGCAGGCTTCGGGTGTCACTGCCAACCCGAAAGCAAGTCCGGAGAAGTTTCCCTCCACTGTAGAGCTGGAAGCCCAGATTCCCACACGCTCATGGCGAAGGGGGACTGGCTTTCTTTTTTTGAATCGAGAGATCAACGGGAAGGTCGCGCTGCTTCCGAAGATGCCGCCACGCCCGACGCTTGTCGACTTTTTCGCCTTGCGCTTCGATCGTGAACGCGAGCATTGCTTGCAGAGTGCGAATGTGGCTTTGCAGCGCGGAGCGGACGAGGAGGTCGTGTTGGCATGCTTGCTACATGACATCTCTCAGGAATTGATCAGGACGCATCACGGTGCGTGGGGCGCCCAGATGTGTGAGCCGTACATTCCGGCACGCGCAGTTTTTGCCATTCGATACCACCAAGCGCTTCGCTTCTACCCGGACGAGCAGGCGGGCTACAAGTATCCGGAACTATATTTTCGGGTATTCGGGCATGACTACGAACCCGACGACCATACGAAGGCGAACTACGAGTATGCGCGTCGCCACCGCTGGTACGGCGCATCAAGAGAAGTGACCGTCTGCGATCTCTACGCGTTCGATCCCAACGTCAAAGTGTCCATCGAACCGTTTCTGGACATCATTGGCCGCCATTTCAGGCAACCGAAGGCGGGGCTGGGCAACGATGGGAGTCCTGTCGCACACATGTGGCGTTCGATGATCGATCCGGACTCCCCACTGTAGAGCGTTCGCTCGTTCACCGCATGGTTGGCATGACGAATTCGGCGGCGGCGCGGATGCCGGTTGGCCAACGAGCAGTGGTGGTCTTCAGCTTGGTGTAGAAGCCGACGGCCTCCGGTCCGTAGTTGTTGCGGTCTCCGAAAATCGAACGCTTCCAACCGCCAAAGCTGTGGAAGGGGAGGGGCACCGGAATTGGCACGTTGACGCCGATCATTCCGGCCTTTGCCTCAGCCGAGAAGGAGCGTGCGGTACTGCCGTCGCGCGTGAAAATTACTGCTCCGTTGCCGTACTCGTGCTCGTTCACAAGTTTGAGGGCACTCGCGTAGTCACTGGCGCGCATGACCGAGAGTACGGGCCCGAAAATCTCTTCCTTGTATATGCGCATGTCCGGCTTCACGTCATCGAACAGGCAGCCGCCCATGTAGTAGCCCTTTTCATGGCCCGGCAGGCGAAGACTGCGGCCGTCGACGATCAACTTGGCACCCTCGCTGACGCCGAGATCAACATAGTTGCGCACCTTCGCCAGGTGCTCTTGGGTGATCAGTGGACCCATCTCGCTCGTCGGGTCGAGGCCTGGACCGACCTTCAGCGCACGTACGCGAGCGCCGAGTCGCTCGATCAGCGCGTCGCCGATGCCGCCGACCGCCACCACCACCGAGATCGCCATGCAGCGCTCTCCCGCGGCGCCGTAACCCGCGCCCATGAGCGCGTTGACGACCTGGTCGAGGTCCGCATCCGGCATTACAACCATATGGTTCTTCGCGCCGCATAACGCCTGTACTCGCTTTCCGTGAGCGCAGCCGGTCGTGTAGACGTGCTCGCCGACTCCCGTGGAACCTACGAAGCTGATCGCGGCGACTTTTGGATGCGTGAGCAACGCATCGACCGCCTGCTTGTCACCATTGATGACGTTGATGACTCCGGCCGGCACTCCGGCCTCCAACATGAGTTCGGCGATGCGCATTGATGCACTCGGAACTTTCTCTGACGGCTTCCAGACGAATGCATTGCCGCACGCCAGCGCCATTGGGGCCATCCACAACCCGATCATCACCGGGAAGTTGAAAGGCGTGATGCCAGCGACGACGCCAAGCGGATGCCGCGCCGACCAAGTGTCGATCCCACGGCCCACCTCGGGAGTCATATCGCCGCGAAGCAGATAAGGAATTCCGCACGCGAACTCGACTACTTCTATCCCACGGATCACTTCGCCCTTGGCATCGTCGACGGTCTTGCCATGCTCCAGCGTGATCTGCTGTGCGATGCCGTCAAGGTTCCGCTCCAGGAGGTCTTTCAGCTTGAACATCACTCGTGCGCGCACGAGTGGTGGCGTGGCGCCCCAGCCGATCTGCGCTGCCTCCGCGATGTTGACGACATGGTCAACCTCGGCGGAAGACGCCAATGCAACGACGGCGCTCGACTCGCCAGTCGCGGGATTGAACACGGGGCCGTTGCGGCCCGATGTGCCCGCGATCGACTTGCCCCCGATGAGATGTCCGATCGCATTCATGACGCGCGTCCTCTTTGAACCATCGTGGAGCCAGCGCCACTACGGCCGGCATTCATTTGCACTAAATAATGCGACGCTCAGTAGTTGAGTGCTGGCCTGCGCGCTGCAGGAAAATCGCATCTCTCGCGATACAAAACTTCTGCGAACGGCGTCTCGTGACGCCGATATCCCCCCAAGTACAAATCGTTACACCTTGCTCAGGGTCTCGTGTTTCATTTTCTTGACCGCTGCGGCATAGGGTGCCGGCGCTACGGTAACGCGGACCTGCGTTTGCCTGTGTTGTTCGACGTGCGCTTTTCGAGATCCACCGTCCGGTTCGCCCCACGTCACCAAGAGTTGGGTTCCCGGCGTGGTTTGAGAATCATCCAACGTAGCCAGCGAAAGCGTCTCTCTCTCGTTGGTGCTGTAGCCGCAGAAGCTGGAAACTCCCACGAGCTTCCCGTGCGTGTCGTGAACCGCATCGGCCTGCGGAAAGCCGTACGACGCTACGGGGAGGTCGAGGTACCTAAAGGGAATGCCCGGTTCATGCATGGACGCCTGTATTCGCGCGACGTCCTCTTTGTTCCAAACCAGCGTCACCTTTCTCCGCAGAGGCCCGGTCGACATCTTCTCGAGTGCCTTCCGGCCGACAAATTCGTGATCGAATTTCATCATACGATCGACGCCAATATGCCAGGGCGTGACGTAGTAGTCCTCGATGTTGGTTGAGCGAAAGCTACCTGCGAGTTGGGCGTTGCCTTCCCACGAGTCTGCCGGCAGCCACTCCCTGTATTCTTTCAATTTCTCGTCGCTGTAAACCGCCGGCAACGGGTATCCCATCCAGCCGCTTTCAGTAAGCGTGCTGAAGTATGCAAGGCGGCCGCCGGGCGTCAGGCCGTATTTTTCCCCAGCGTGAAGCAGCGCCTCACGGACCGCCGGACCGTCTTCTAGACGACCTGACATCTCGACACCCTTGTGGCCGGCCATACCGTGGCGCAAGGCAAGAACGTTGCAGCCAGCGATTCTGACCTGAGCTGTGCGGAAGAACGGAATATCGGGTACGTCGCCCTCTGCGACCTCCTTGAAAACCTTCTCGGCGTTCGGCCCATCCATGCCAAACCGGAAGTTGACGCGCGTGGGAGTTTCCGCCGAGGTCGGGCCTTCACGGAAAATCGAGACGTCATAGCCGCCGTTTTCGGCGTTGTACTGCAGCCAGTTGTGCAGGTGCATTCCGCTGATCAGCTCGAAAGTGCCGTCGCGCAAGTAGTGCAAGACGGACTCTCCGATCACCTGTCCATTGTGATTGCAGGCGACGTACTGCTTGGCGCGCCCCGGCTCGAAGTTCGCAAAGCTGTTGATGCCATGATCGCTGAGCAGACGCAGAGCGTCCTTGCCCTTCAAAAACAGCTCGGGCATGTGGTGAGTCTGGTCGAACAGCACCGCCGTTTCCCGCCAAGCGCGCTGTTCATTGCGCCAATTCGAGTACTCCGCAGGGACCGGGGAGGCTCCGGGCCGCGTCCGGCTGTGCGGCGAAACGGTGTCGTTGTAGAAATAATCGATGAGATTCGGAACGGAACTCATCAGGTCGGCGAGAGACCGCTGTTTGCTTTGTGATGCCACGTGATTTCCTTGCGATTGCTGCTCGGCTGTTCCGATGCAACTTTACCACCAGTTTCCGTCGAGTAACAATATATTGGACAGCGTTTCGTATGCCGGACGCGACCGCCGGACCGGAACCCGACGGTTCGAGAGCCTCCTCTCGACAGCGGAGGTCGCGACGGCGCTCAGAAGGGAAGCGCGGCTCGTCCCCAGCCGCTCTTTCTGGCGCCATCGTTGGGCAGCGAGGGTTCGCTGGCCATCGTCGCGCCATTGATATGGACCATCCCATAGTCGAAGCGCGCTATGTGGCTCGCCGGCGACCAAGGACGTGACGACGGAACCCGCCCTCGACTCGGGCACCGTCAAGGAACTCGACAAGCAGTACATGCGTGTTCAGCTGAAGCGCGCAGGCATGCCTGGACCGAAGGCGATCGGCGTCTACGAGATCTCGATCCTATAGGGCCAAACGTATTGGATCGTGGTCAGCGATCTCGAACGTCGTCGACCTATCTGGTTTGGCGGCAAGGATCGCTCGAAAGCCGGCATGGACGAGCCCTTTCGATTTCTCTAGGAGAAGAAGGCTCGCGGCATCCGCCTGACTGTCATGGACATCTGGAAGCCGATTCCAACCTCGACCAACGGGCATGTGACGCAGGCGGCGATCCTGTTCGACCAGTTCCACGTCTTAGTTCATCTTGGGGAGGCGCTCGACAAGGTCCGTATGCACGGGTACGCTCGTCTCGATGGCAATTCCAGAACGTTTATCAAGTGGCAGAAGTGCGCGTTGCTCTCCCACCTGAAGAACCTCAAGGGTCCAGCTCGCGAGAACCTCTAGCTGCTGCTCGCCGCCAACGAGTGGCTCAACACTGCCTACATACTGAAAGAGTCCTTCGGACATCTGTGGGACTACTTCAGCGAGGCCTGGGCGCGCGAGACCTTCGGCAACTGGCGCGCCCAGCTCAAATGGCAGCGCCTCGCGCCGTACGGGCGCTTCGACGCAATGATCGAGCGGCACTGGGACGGGCTCGCTGCCAACTGCCGACCAGAGTAGAAAGTCTCGCCAGGATTTGTCGAAGGATTGAACAAAAAGAGCCGCGTCCTTCAACGCCGTGCCTACGGATTGCGCGACGAGGAATTCCTTCGGCTGTAGGCGCTCACTTGCATGCCGCCGAGGCTTTGATCGATCGCAAAACGTCAGTTTCGACCCACTCGTTTTCCTGATGACCCAATCATGAAGAAGCAGGATCCGGATCGCACAGGCTTCGACCTGGGTGCAGGCATCACGCGACGCGATTTCGTCGGTACAACCCTTGCGGGTGCGGGTGCCGCACTCCTTCTCAGCCCCTGTCCTGCGGCCTCGCAGGAGCTTGGTCCTGACTGGACGGGATATGGTGGCGTGGGAGACTATCGTCTCTCCAACGGCAATACCGCAGATGAGGCGCGCTCAGCTCACCGAATTCGCGACGGAGCGTACCAGCGTGAGCCGCTCGACGTTATCGACACCGAGGAACTTTACGACGTCGTGATCGTCGGGGGCGGCTTCGCAGGGATCAGTGCGCTGTACGAGTTCCACAAACGCAAACCTGGTGGCAAGTGCCTGCTCCTCGACAACCACCGGATCTTCGGCGGATTCGCCAAGGCGAACGAATTTGACGTCGACGGCCACCGCATCGCTGGACCCCAGGCATCGATCAATTTTCTTCTGCCCGGACCGACCGATGGACCAGCCGACGACGTCTGGCGTGAGTTGGGCCTTCCGGACCAATTCCAGTTCGCGCGGCCCAGTGGCAGCGATTCCACGATCGTGTTCCCGAAGTCGACGTCAGGGCCGTTGTATTTCGGCGAGCAGTCCGCCACCGTCGGCTACTTTTTCCAGAACTCGCTGACGCAGGGCAAAGGCTCCTGGGTCAAGGACATATGGGACGGCGATTTGCAGCGAGCGCCCTGGCCCGAGTCCTTCAAGAAGGACTTGCGCGCCCTGCGCGATCGCTGGCCGAAGTTGAAGCATGATGAGAGTGACGCCTGGCTCGACCGCATCACTTTCGGCGATTTGGTGACGAAGATCATGGGTCTTAGTCCCCAGGTACTGGAGTACGTCGCTCCCATCCTGGGTGTCGCCGGCCATTCTGCGGACGTGTCGGCCTACGCGGCGGTCGGTCTCATCCCGGGCCTGAACCGTTATGCCGAAGGAACCCCTGAGGCGGAACAGGCCTCTCGCTGGATGAGTTTTCCCGGCGGCAATGCCACACTGATGCGCCATTACGTTAAAGCCATATTGCCTGGTGCTATTCAGGGTCCCAGTGGCTTCGAAGCTATCGCCAACAAACCGTTGAGTCTCGCGGCGCTGGATCGGGCCGAGGCGGCTTGTCGCATACGCTTGAGCTCAACGGCGATCAGAGTCAGACACGAGGGCGATCCCAAAGCGGCCGATTTGGTCAGCGTCGTATACGAGCGAAAGGGCCGGCTCTATCGTGTTAGAGCCGGTGCGGCTGTTATGGCCGTCGGGAGCTGGGTGGCCAAACACATCGTTAGCGACCTTCCTGCGGACTATCGCGCCGCACAGGACCGCTTTCTGTATGAGCCAATCCTCATGGTGAATGTGGCGCTACGCAACTGGCGTTTCCTCGAAAAGCTGGGGTTCAGCGCAGCCCGCTGGTTCGATGGCTTCGGATTTTACGGCACGATCCGGCAGCCCATGCTAACGGGCGGCAGTCCCGCACCCTTCCATCCAGATAAGCCCATTGTCATGACGCTCTACGTGCCGATCCAGATTTCCGGGCTACCTCTGGAAGCACAAGGCCCTGCCGGCCGCGCGCAACTCTATGGCACTTCGTACGCAGACTATGAGCGTCAAATTGTTAGTCAGATGCAGCGAATGTTCTCGTCCGGCGGTTTCGATGCTCGACGTGACATTGCCGGGATCGTGTTGAACCGTTGGGGGCACGCCCTGCCGATGCCTCCCCCGGGCTTCTTTTTTGGCGAGGGCGGCAAGCCTGCGCCGCGCGCGATCCTGCGCAATCGCTTCGGCCGAATTGCTTTCGGTCATTCGGAGCTGGGACGCATGAATTGGATTGGCGCGACCGTTGAAGGCAAGCGCGCGATGGTGCAGTCCCTCACCTGACATGGTGGCGAAGCACGAGAGCGATGAGCGCCCGGTATTGCCCCTCAAACCGAAACAACTCGACTATCAACCCGCCGCCTTCAGGGTGTTTCTGGGGAAACCGTAACGCCGTTGCGACTGACGACAGCCTAATCCCGACGGGCCGCTACTCTGCTGAAGCCCATCTGCCAACCAGCGAAGCCGGCGGCACCGGGCGACGAACTGGGTGCAAAGTCTGCCGCGATTGTTTTGGACCGAGATCCAGGCTGGGGGTACGCTGCGCGCAACTGGCGGCCGCTGGCAAAACGGCGGATTCGGCAGCGACCAGGCGCATTACCGCCCGTTAGAAAAACATCGGGTCGAGCCTGCGCAGCGCCTCATACAGAGTTCCCTGTCCCGTCTGTTCCAGTTCCTTGCTTGAATAGCTGCGGAAGGGTTTCTGCTCCTTACAGATGCGGTCCGAGCTGAAACGAATGCGCGAGCCGATGTCCCTCGGGCATACGGCCGGTGGCTTCGCTGGAGCCTCTTCAACGCGCGGGCGCGTTGTTTCGCTTTCGGTCTGCTTCGTCTCCGAAGCGGAAGCTGTGAGCGGAAACAGCAGGACTGCAATCAGTATGGACAGATGCTTTGACACGGCGATCTCCTCATCATTGCCGACTGTAGCCCCGGTCCCTTCTTCTCGTCAAATTCCCACTTTGTGAGCTCCGCCAGGACAAGTTTTGGAGGCTCTCTTTTCGAACAGACCCTGCATCTTCGCGGCCGTAACTCGCCGCCTGTTCAAGAGTGGCCCGGAAGTGGAGGAACTCGTTCGCAAAGTGGGCGGCATAGAGCGATTCGCGTTGACCCAGGCGCTCAGCTTACATCTGGCCGGGCGAGCGCTGCCTGACCGCAAAAAGAACGCGGTTTCCCTATCGGAATGATGACGCTCGCGAATGCGAGCTCATAGTCGATCCCATGTCCGGGGCGCTTGCCGGCTGCTTAGGGTCCGTGCACAACCACCAGCAACGCAACGGCGTCGACTTTGTTTGCATTTCGGATAGAGTGCGGAACATCGGCTGCATACCGAGCGGTTTCGCCCTTGCGCGCCCTGACATTTTCATCGCCAGCGTGGATCTCCACCGCGCCGGACAGCACGGTCAGATGCTCTCGCGAGCCCGCCTCGTGCGGCTGCGATTCGAGAACGCCCGCCGGCTGCAACGTAAGTTCGTACCACTCGAAGAGCCCGGCAGATTCCAGCGGACCGAGAATCCGGAGTTCGCACTTGCTGTCTGAGCTCCTGAGCGACGGCGTTGCATGAGAAGGAATCAAGGACAACAGCGGCGTTGATTTGTTCTTGGTTCCCAAAAGGTCGCTAATAGTAACTCCGAGGGCGTTAGCCAATCGCCATACCAGCGCAATCGTCGGGTTCGTGAGATTGCGCTCGACCTGCGACAGCATCGACTTTGAAACGCCCGATTTGCGTGACAACTCCTCCAAAGACAGGTTCTGCGCTTGTCGCAAGGATTGAAGCGTCTGCCCGACACGAGGCGGCTCACCGTCGTTGACCAGTCGAAGACTGTTCACCATGTTGTACTCCCGCTCTTATATTGAACTGTGGCCGCCACCGGTTCCGGCGGTTGGTTTGCAAAAGGCAAACTGAGATGGACTCGGGCTTCTATGATCAGGTTTCACGCGAGCTGCAGGGTATCACTGCATCCGGTCTCCACAAGACGGAGCGCGTGCAGCGCGACCCGGCCGGGTGAGCAGAGTCGCACATCCGGCGGAGCAGACGCCACCAACCTCCGCGCAATTAGCTATCTTGGGCTGTCGTCGAATCCCTGCGTCGTCGACGCGGCATTCTAGGCGTTGCGCAGCCACGGCTTCCGCCTGAGTTCCGGGCGTTTCATTTGCGGTACGCAGGATCTGCAGTAGCAGCTCGAGGATCGTCTCTGCGTGGTCCCTTGGCGCCGAGGACACACCGCTCTATGCCACATGCTCCGACGCCAACCGTGATTTTGTTCGAGACACTGTTCGGTGTCGCGGACGCCGTCGTCGGCGACGACCCCAATCACGCTTCGGTGTTCGACGGGATTCACCTCCGCAAAGCCGGTCGTTTTTGGTACAAACATCACGATCCTGCGGATCTGAAACGCGGCATGGGAGAGGCAGCATTGGGTGGCGCGCGCTTCAATATTGTTATCGCCGCCGACGCGTTCTCGATGGACGGGACGATTGCGCGGGTCGACCGCATACGGGAGCGATGTGACAAATACGACGCGCCTCTGGAGGTCGATGAATGCGCCGCGACGGGGGGGCCCTGGGCGCCACGGGCCGTGGCACCGATGAGCGGTGTGGGAGTTTCGGCAGGGTAGGCATCAGCACCGGAACGCTCGGCAAGGCATTGGGAACCGCATCTGGTGGGTTCATCAGCGAACGAAGGGAGGTCATCGCGCTGCTCCGCCAACAACCTTGCCCGTACCTTTTCTCCAACAGCGTCGCCCCAAGCATCGTAGGCCCCAGAATCGCGGTGGCGGACTTGCTCGAATCGTCTACGACGCTTCGCGACCAGCTCGAGAGCAACACCCGCTATTCTCGAGGAGCCATCGCGGAAGCGGACGTCGCGATGAAGCCGGCGCAGCATCCAGTCGTCCCCATCATGATTCATGACGCCGTGAAGGCCGAACCTCTTGCGAAGCGGCTTCTCGAACTCGGTTTGTACGTCATCGCCTTCTCCCATCCGGAAGTGGGTGTGTCAGGGCGAGGTGCGCGTGGCTTGGTCGATGGCTTCAGGAAGGGGGGGGGGGGGGGGGGGGGGGCCCCGGCCCGCGGGGGGGGGGCCCTGTCCGGAGGGGGAGCACGCGCAGAAACCGGGGCGAGCACAACCGCGCGTGCCCCCAGG